>Ga0172367_10000327_pt1 | contig 72293 bp, 71 predicted proteins | sample Lak10m_FD_114542 | JGI IMG/M metagenome (GOLD analysis project Ga0172367, IMG submission 114542) | Freshwater microbial communities from Kabuno Bay, South-Kivu, Congo - kab_022012_10m | ecosystem: Environmental > Aquatic > Freshwater > Lake | place: Democratic Republic of the Congo: South-Kivu... | reverse complement strand
CCCGCCCCTGGGCTCGCTTGCTGCGCAAGCCTCGCCCGCGCGGCCAACCCGTCTGCCCCCCGCGGGGGCGCCCTTTGGGCCGCGTGGGGTCACGCCGCCTGTCGGCGGCGGACAACTGAATCTTCCGTTAGGCATGGTTTTGACAGTGAAGGGTTTTCAACTGTGGGGGCAATTGTGGGGGTAATGACACGATCTGGAGCCACAAAAAAAACGGGTTACAGCCTCAAAAACTGTAACCCGTTGATTTTATTGGTCGGAATGAGAGGATTCGAACCTCCGACCCCTTCGTCCCGAACGAAGTGCGCTACCAGGCTGCGCTACATTCCGATGTTGCCCTGATGCGTCAGGATTGACGCTCCAGCAACTGAGCCGCTAATTGTATCAAACACTGCCTGTGCGCATTCTCGGGCAGCTGCTCTGCGGCAGTGATGGCCCGGCGTGCCTCGTCGGCCGCCGCCTGGCGCGCCACATCGAGCGCGCCGGTGGCTTGTACGATGGCCACAACCTGGTCTATCAGCTCGAGCTTGCCGGTTTCGATGGCGCTTTGAATGAGAGCGCGTTCGCTCTCGCTGCCGCGCTGCATGGCGGCGATCAGGGGCAGTGTGGTCTTGCCTTCGCGCAGGTCGTCGCCGAGGTTCTTGCCCATGACGGCGGCATCGCCGGTGTAGTCGAGCACGTCGTCGATGACCTGAAAAGCGGTTCCCAAAGCCTGCCCGTAGCTGGCACAGGCGGTTTCAAGTTCGGGGTTGGCATTGGCCAGAATGGCGCCGACCCGTGCGCTGGCTTCAAAAAGTTTGGCGGTCTTGGAGCGGATCACTTGCAGGTAGCCCGCTTCATCGAGCGCGGCGTTGTGCATGTTCATCAACTGCATCACCTCGCCTTCGGCAATGATGTTGGTGGCGTCTGCCAGCACTTCCATGATGCGCATGCTTTGCGCATCGACCATCATCTGAAAGGCGCGCGAATATAAAAAGTCTCCCACCAGCACGCTGGCCGGATTGCCGAAGGTTTCATTGGCGGTGGCATTGCCCCGGCGCATCGAAGAGTCGTCTACCACGTCGTCGTGCAACAAGGTGGCAGTATGGATGAACTCCACCACAGCCGCCAGGTTGAAGCGCTGCGCGCCCTTGAAGCCAAGGGCGCCGCAAATCAGCAGCAGCAGGGCGGGCCGCAAGCGTTTGCCGCCGGCAGAGATGATGTAGTGCGAGACCTGTCCCACCAGCGGTACGCCAGAATCCAGGCGCTGCGCAATGACCGCATCAACGTCGCGCATGTCCTGCGCGATGATCGCCGTGGCGTTGTTGTTTTTGGAGTGGGTGGCGTTCAAGTCGGTGCCTCGGTTAGTGGCGAGCATTATAGAAAGCCTGTGCGCTGTTTTTGCCTTCTCGATAGGGCAATCCAATCGGCGGCAACCAGAATCATTCGAAACTTGTGTGATAATGCCGGGCTCTGCGAAAATTCGTTTGCAGGGTTAATCTTTGAAGAGGTCAATATGTACGCGGTCATAAAAACCGGTGGCAAGCAATATCGGGTTGCTGCTGGCGAAAAAATTAAAGTAGAACAGATTGCTGCGGATGTGGGCCAAGAGATTGTGATCGACCAGGTTCTGGCAGTCGGCAGCGGCGCAGAACTCAAGGTGGGCACACCCTTGGTGTCCGGCGCAACTGTCAGTGTCACGGTGCTGGCGCACGGCAAACACGACAAGGTCGGCATTTTTAAAATGCGCCGTCGCAAACACTATCAAAAACGTCAAGGTCATCGTCAACAGTTCACTGAACTGCTGGTGGGTGCGATCACGGTCTGACAAATTTGCGGGACAGGTCTTTGGCCCTGTCCCCGACTGATTAAGAAAGAGAATCATGGCACATAAAAAAGGCGGCGGCTCGACGCGAAACGGGCGCGATTCCAAGCCCAAAATGCTCGGTGTGAAGATGTTTGGTGGCCAGTTGGTTGAGCCTGGCGCGATCATCGTGCGCCAGCGCGGCACCCAGTTCCACCCGGGTGCCAATGTCGGCATCGGCAGAGACCACACGCTCTTCGCATTGGCCGAAGGTTATGTGACTTTTGCCACCAAAGGTGCTCTGAACCGGCAAACCGTGAGTGTGACCGCGGCAGCTTGAGGGCTGGCGTGCGATCACCCAAGACCCTGCGCACGGCGCGGGGTTTTTTGTTTCTGAACCGACCAACGACATGAAATTCGTTGACGAAGCCTACATTGACGTCTCCGCCGGAGATGGTGGCGCTGGCTGCGTCTCGTTTCGACACGAGAAATACAAAGAGTTCGGCGGTCCCAACGGCGGCGATGGTGGCCGTGGTGGCCATGTGTTTGCCGTGGCCGACCCGAACCTCAACACCCTGGTCGATTACCGCTTCTCGCGCCGGCACAATGCCCAGCGCGGCCAGCATGGCATGGGGTCTGACATGTTCGGCGCGGCAGGCCAGGACATTACCCTGAAAATGCCAGTGGGCACCATCATCAGCGATGCTGATACGGGTGAGGTTCTGTTCGAGTTGCTCAAACCCGGCGAGGTCATCACCATCGCCAAAGGTGGCGATGGCGGTTTTGGCAACCTGCGCTACAAAAGCGCCATCAATCGCGCGCCGCGTCAAAAGACGCCGGGCTGGCCTGGTGAAAAGCGCAACCTCAAGTTGGAGCTCAAGGTGCTGGCCGACGTTGGACTGCTAGGCATGCCCAACGCGGGCAAGTCGACCCTGATCACGGCCATATCGAACGCCCGGCCGCGCATTGCCGACTACCCGTTCACCACGCTGCACCCCAACCTGGGTGTGGTGCGCGTGGGGCCGGAGCAGAGCTTTGTGGTCGCCGATTTGCCGGGGCTGATTGAAGGTGCGTCCGAAGGCGCCGGCCTGGGGCACTTGTTTTTGCGCCATTTGCAGCGCACCCGTCTGTTGCTGCATGTGATCGACATGGCACCATTTGACGATGGTGTCGATACCGCGGCGCAGGCCAAGGCCATTGTCAACGAGCTCAAGAAATACGATACCGCGCTGTTCAAGAAACCGCGCTGGCTGGTGCTCAACAAGCTCGACATGGTGCCACTGGAGCAGCGCGAGGCCCTGGTCAGGGACTTTGTCAAACGCCTCAAGTTCAAGGGGCCGGTGTTTGAAATTTCGGCACTGACGCGCGAGGGCTGCGAGTCGCTGATCAAGGCGGTGTACAAGCACATCAGCGCCGAGCAAAAGCTCGAGCTCAGGCCCGAGGTCGTCGACCCGCGCTTTGCAGAACCGGGTGAAACCGATCCGAAATGACCTGCCCCTGAGGGTTCAATGGCTCAAATACAAGAGAATTCAGCATTGCGCGATGCGCATCGCGTCGTCATCAAGGTGGGGTCCAGCCTGGTGACCAACGAAGGCCGCGGTCTCGATGAGGCGGCTATTGGCGAATGGTGCCGGCAAATGGCGGTGTTGGTGCACCAGGGGCGCGAAGTCATCATGGTCTCCAGTGGCGCCGTTGTCGAAGGCATGAAGCGCCTGGGCTGGGCCAGGCGGCCACGTGAAATCCACGAATTGCAGGCCGCAGCGGCCGTCGGGCAAATGGGCCTGGTGCACATGTACGAAACCAAATTGCGTGAGAACGGCTTGGGTAGCGCCCAGGTGCTGCTGACGCACGCCGATCTGGCCGATCGTGAGCGCTACCTCAATGCGCGATCCACCTTGCTCACGCTGCTCAAGCTCGGCGTGGTGCCGGTCATCAACGAAAACGATACGGTTGTCAACGACGAGATCAAGTTTGGCGACAACGACACGCTGGGTGCCCTGGTGGCCAATCTGGTGGAAGCCGACGCGCTGGTGATTCTGACCGATCAAAAAGGCTTGTTCACAGCCGATCCGCGAAAGGATGTCAGCGCCGAGTTGGTGCATGAGGCGCTCGCGGGTGATGCGGCGCTGGAGACCATGGCCGGCGGCACGGGTTCCAGTCTGGGGCGTGGCGGCATGATCACCAAAATACTGGCAGCCAAGCGGGCTGCCGGGTCAGGTGCATCGACTGTGATCGCCTGGGGGCGCGAGCCTGATGCCTTGCTGCGCTTGTGTCAGGGCGAACCCATCGGCACATTGCTGGTGGCACCCACCCAAAAAACGCAGGCGCGCAAACAGTGGATTGCGGACCATCTGCAACTGCGCGGCGCGGTGACTGTGGATGCCGGTGCTGTCGCCCGCTTGCAGGGAGATGGCTCTAGCCTGTTGCCCATCGGCATGGTGGCGGTCGAGGGCGACTTTTCTCGCGGTGACGTGATTGCCATTCGCGACCCCCGTGGACTTGAAATTGCCCGTGGCCTGGCTAATTACGCTAGTACCGAGGCGCGGCTGATCTGCCGTAAACCCTCCAGCGCGTTCGAAAGTTTACTGGGCTACTCGGCTGAGCCAGAAATGGTTCACCGCGACAACCTGGTGCTCAAACGCTGACCTTGCTTTTGCAGGCGGGCATGGTCGAAGCTATCGGTCTTTCAGTTTTTTGAGTATGTCGGCTACCGAGCTGGCGCTGGCGTTGCCTTCACAGGCGGCATGCATGGCGAAGGCCAGTGCGTGTTTCGACGGCTGGTTGTCATTGAGACCACGCCACTGCGGTGTTTTTACGATCGACCAATCGCCGTCGGCCCTGGTGCGCGCATACATTTTGACCTCCCACTTGGCGCATCGTATGCCTTCATAAAACGCATTCACCGAGCCACTGGGGCTCACTGCCACCATGACGTAGCGCACCACACCGTCGGGTGTGATGGCGAGGGTGGCGGGATCAACGCCAAACTGCACGCTCACATAGGGTGGCATGTCGACCGTGACCAGGCGCCTGGGATCATACTTTGGCGGTGCAGGCACTTCGGTTTCTTGCCAGTCGGGGCTGTCAACCGTACCCTGCTGCCCATGCACACCGAGAGAGCAGCAGACCATTGCCAGCACCAGACAGCGTTTGAGCCATGAACACCTGCATCCCGCCCCCTGTGATTCATGCATGCTGCGGACCTGTCGGTTGACCGTTTTCCAGAGTGGCACCTGGTGGCAACTCGAAGCTGGCATCGGGCATGTCGTCGCATGACTGCGCCAGCTCTAGCGGCCGGATGCCCTGGCGCAGAAACCGGTTGCGGTGATCAGTGCGTGGCAAAAACCGCGACAACTCGGTGAGTGCCGTCACATAAACTTCACGTTTGAATTCCACCACGGCGTCCAGCGGCACCCAGTAGTCATTCCAGCGCCAAGCATCGAACTCAGGGTGGTTGGTGGCGCGCAGGTTCAAATCCCAGTCGTGGCCGACGAGTTGCAATAAAAACCAGATCTGTTTCTGGCCTTTGTAAAAACCGCGCGAGTCGCGGCGAATATATCGGTCTGGCACCTCATAGCGCAACCAGTCACGGGTGCGGGCCACAATGCGAATGTGTTCGCGCAGCAGCCCGACTTCTTCATGCAGTTCCCTGATCATGGCCTGCTCAGGGGTCTCACCCCGGTCAATGCCACCCTGCGGAAACTGCCAGGAGTGCGTACGGATGCGCTTGCCCCAAAACACCTGATTTTTCTGGTTGAGCAGGACGATGCCGACGTTGGGCCTAAAGCCGTCCCGGTCAAGCATAATCAAACCCCAATTCTTAAATTGGCTTGATTATGCACAGCATCAGCCGTGCTGCAAGCGAACTAACCCTGACAACTTGCCGGATTTCCTTATGCGAGCCTCTCAATTCTTCATTTCCACCCTCAAAGAAGCCCCGGCGGATGCCGAAATTGTCAGCCACAAGCTCATGATGCGTGCCGGCATGATCAAAAAACTCGGTGCCGGCATCTACACCCTGATGCCCATGGGCCTGCGCGTGGTGAAAAAAGTGGAGGCCATCGTGCGCGAAGAGATGAACCGTGCCGGCGCCGTCGAACTGGCCATGCCGGTGGTGCAACCGGGCGAGCTCTGGCAGGAAACCGGCCGCTTTGAAAAAATGGGACCGGAATTGCTGCGCATCAAGGACCGGCATGGGCACGACTTCGTGATTCAACCCACCAGCGAAGAAGTGGTGACCGACATTGCGCGCCAGGAAATCAGAAGCTACAAACAGTTGCCCAGGAACTTTTACCAGATTCAGACCAAGTTTCGTGATGAGCGCCGTCCTCGCTTTGGCCTGATGCGCGGGCGCGAATTCATCATGAAAGATGCCTACAGCTTTGACCGTGACCAAGCCAGCGCCAATGCCAGCTACCAGGTCATGGCGACGGCTTATCGGCGCATTTTCGACCGCTTTGGCCTGACCTACCGCGCCGTGGCGGCCGACAGTGGCGCGATTGGTGGCGATTTGAGCGAAGAATTCCAGGTGATTGCCGCCACCGGCGAAGACGCCATTGTGTATTGCCCGGGCAGCGACTACGCCGCCAACATGGAAAAAGCCGAAGCACTGGCGCCTGCAGGCCCGCGTCTGGCGGCCACACAAGCCATGACAAAGACCGCCACGCCGGGCAAGAGCACCTGCGCTGCAGTGGCCGAACTGCTCGGCTTGCCGCTGAAAAACACCGTCAAGTCGCTGGTGCTGGCCACCGACGCGCTCAACGAACTGGGTGAAGTGGTGAAAACCCAGATCTGGTTGCTGCTGCTGCGTGGCGACCACGACATGAATGAGGTCAAGGTCAGCAAGTTGCCGGGCTTGCAGGCGTTTCGCTTTGCCACCCTTGGCGAGATTGAGGAACACTTTGGCTGTCTGCCTGGCTATTTGGGGCCGATCGGCCTGAAAAATCCGGTGCAACTCGTGGTGGATCGAGAAGTGGCCGTGATGAGCGACTGGGTCTGCGGTGCCAACGAGCTTGACTACCACATCACCGGTGTCAACTGGGGTCGTGATTTGCCCGAGCCGGCGCTGGTGGCCGACTTGCGCAACGTGGTGGCCGGCGATGCGTCGCCCGACGGCCAGGGTGTGCTGGCGATCGAGCGCGGCATCGAGGTGGGCCATGTGTTCTATCTGGGCACCAAGTACAGCCAGGCCATGAATGCCACTTTTCTTGATCAGAACGGCAAGCCCCAGTTGATGGAAATGGGCTGCTACGGCATTGGCATCACGCGCCTGCCGGCCGCTGCCATCGAGCAAAATCACGACGAACGCGGCATCATCTGGCCCGACGCTCTGGCACCGTTCACTGTGGTGCTGTGCCCGATCAACGCCGAGCGTTCGCCGGCAGTCAAGGCCATGTCGGAGCAGCTGTACGCCGAGCTGCTGGCCGCCGGGGTCGATGTGCTGCTGGACGACCGCGGCGAGCGACCGGGCGCGATGTTTGCCGACTGGGAGCTGATTGGCGTGCCGCACCGCGTCAACATCGGTGACCGCGCCCTGAAGGAAGGTCATGTGGAGTACCAGCACCGCCGCGATGCTGCCGCCACGGCTGTGCCAGTGACTGACATCGTGGGCCAGTTGCTGGCCAGGCTCAAGGTCTGAGTGCCGATTTCAACCGGCAGTAAACGAACCAAGCGATGAACCTGACCCGGCGCGCACTTCTTTCCAAGGCTGCGATCCTGCCACCAGAGCTGGCTGGCATTGGCACGCTGCTCTTTCACGCGCCATCCCAAGCGGGGGCACAGCTCGAAGAACCGCTGGCTGACTCGGTTCGCACGGCCTTGAGTTCGGCCATTGCCAACCAGGCGCCACCGGTGCCCGAGTTTCCCGACACTGAATCGCGGCTGCGCTATTTGCGCTGGCTCGGTGCCATGAGCGAACGCCTGGTCAGGCAACAACCAGACCTGACGACTCGCAAGGAATTTCTGCAAACGGTCTGGTACGAGTCAAGGCGTTCAGGACTCGACGTTTCCCTGGTGCTGGGTTTGATTCAGGTGGAGAGCAACTTTCGCAAGTTTGCCGTGAGCAGCGCGGGCGCGCGTGGCTACATGCAGGTAATGCCCTTCTGGACGCGACTGTTGGCCGACGGCGATGCCGGAAAATTGTTTCACATGCAGACCAATCTGCGCTTTGGCTGCGTCATCCTTCGCCACTACCTGGACCGCGAGCGGGGCGACTGGTTCATGGCGCTGGGGCGCTACAACGGCTCGCGGGGCAGGGCACCCTACCCGCAGGCTGTGTTGAACGCGCAGAAGGTCTGGCTGGCCTGAATCAGTGGGCGGGCGTGCCCAGCATGGTCTGCAGCTCGCCTTTTTCGTACATTTCCATCATGATGTCGGAGCCGCCGATGAATTCCCCTTTGAAATAGAACTGGGGAATGGTGGGCCAGTTGCTGTAGTCCTTGATGCCGGCGCGAATGGCATCGTCTTCGAGCACGTTGACGGTTTTGATGTCTTTCGGATCAACGCCGCAGGCTTTCAGGATTTGCACCGCGCGGCCCGAGAAGCCGCACTGCGGAAAGCTGGCAGTGCCTTTCATGAAAAGCAGAATATCGTTGTGTTTGACCAAGTCGTCAATGCGTTGTTGTGCGTCGCTCATGCTGGATCGTCCTTCATTTATAAACAGCGTGAATTATTTCACTTTTGACGCGTCCTGGGGGTGAGACCCTGACGCTTTCAGGGATGCTGAGAGCCCAAGGGTTAATAGTGGGGCGGTAATTCGTCGCGCAGGTTGCGCGGCACGGTCGAGTCTTGTGGCTGCGCTTGCAGGCGCAGACTCGTTACTTCGCGCTCAAGACGGTCGATCTGGTCTTGCTGGCGGATGATGATCTGGTCGAGCTTGTCGAGCAGGTCTTCGGCAAAACTGGCCTTGACCTCCAGCTGGGTCAATCGCTCTTCGGTGTGATCGTGTGATGTCATGGTTTGGGTACTGCTTTGAGTTGTCCACCGCTGCAGCGCTCGATGCCCGCCAGGTCACGGCGGGACTGCACTTGTACAAAGCCTGCAGCGCTCAGCAAGTGACGCACGGCCTGCGCCTGATCGTAGCCGTGTTCCAGCAGCAACCAGCCGCCCGGCGCCAGATGCCGGGGCGCGTGTGTGATGATGTGGCGCAGGTCGTCCAGGCCATCTGCGCCACTGCTGAGCGCTTGTGCCGGCTCAAAGGTGAGCGTTGCCAGATGCGGGTCGAGCTCCGCAATGTAGGGTGGATTGGCGATGATGCAGTCGAAGGGGGCGGTGGTGTCAGGCAATGCGGCGTACCAGGCTCCCTGAAGGAAGCTGACGTCCAGCTTGAGCCGCCGGGCATTGGATTGGGCCACGGCCAGGGCGCGGGTGCTCACATCGCTGGCGAGGACGGCAAGTGTGGCACGGCTGGCCTTGAGCGCCAGGGCAATAGCACCGCTGCCCGTGCCCATGTCCAGCACACGCTGCTGGCCGTGCAGAATCTCCAGCGCCCAATTCACCAGCGTCTCGGTATCGGGTCGGGGCACCAGCACGCGCGCATCGACCAACAAGTCAAGGCCAAAAAATTCCTTGTGGCCTGTCAGGTACGCCAGCGGCTCGCCAGCCAGGCGGCGTTGCACCAGCTTCTCCAAAGCATCAGCACACTCGGGTGGCAGTGGATCGCTGTCGTGCGCCAGCAACCAGCCTCGCTGGTTGACAGGCTTGCCCAGCACATGCAGCAGCAGCAATTGGGCATCCAGCCGATCCAGCCCCATGGCTCTCAGGCCGGCAAGCGCTTGCCCGACGCTGGCACGAGTCAGGTTGACGTCATTCATGAGGACTCAGGCATTGAGTTCGAGTGCGGCCAGTTGCGTGGCAGCCTCGTGGGCTTGAAGCGCGCTGACGACATCGTCCAGGTCGCCTTCCATGATAGCCAGCAGCTTGTACAGCGTCAGGTTGATCCGATGGTCGGTGAGCCGGCCCTGCGGAAAGTTGTAAGTGCGGATGCGGTCGCTGCGGTCACCGCTACCGACAAGACTCTTGCGCTCGGCAGCGTCTTTGGCAGCGCGTTCCGAGCGGTCTTTCTCCTGGATGCGGGCGGTCAGCACACGCAGCGCCTGCGCCTTGTTGCTGTGCTGACTGCGCCCGTCCTGGCATTCGGCAACGATGCCGGTGGGCAGGTGGGTGATGCGCACCGCAGAATCGGTTTTGTTGATGTGCTGGCCACCCGCGCCGCTGGCGCGGTAGGTGTCGATGCGCAGGTCGCTCGGGTTGATCCTGATGGCCTCAGCCTCATCGGGCTCGGCCAGCACCGCCACGGTGCAGGCGCTGGTGTGGATGCGGCCCTGGGTTTCCGTGACCGGCACGCGCTGCACGCGGTGACCGCCGGACTCGAACTTGAGCGCGCCATAGACATGATCGCCTTCGACCTTGATCACGACTTCCTTGTAGCCGCCGAGCTCGCTCATCGATTCGCTCAAAATCTCGGCACGCCAGCCACGCCGGTCACAAAAGCGCAGGTACATGCGCGCCAGATCGGCGGCAAACAGCGCCGATTCGTCACCGCCGGTGCCAGCACGGATTTCAATAAAGGCGTTGCGCGCGTCATCGGGGTCCTTGGGCAGCAGCATGCGCTGCAACTCGACTTCGAGTTGTTGCAGTTCGGCATTGGCGGCGTCGATTTCTTCCTGTGCCATCGCCGTCATGTCGGCGTCATCTGCCGCGTTGTCAAGCAGCTCCCGGGCGGCTGCCAGATCGGCTTCGCACTGCTGGTAGCGTTGCCAGCGGCTCGCCACGGCGGCCACTTCGGTGTGCTCGCGCGATAGCAGCAGAAATTGGGCCATGTCGCTCATGATGTCCGGGCGCGAGAGCAAGAACTCCAGCTCTCCGAGTCGGTCGGCGTAGCGGGCGAGTTGCTGGCAAAGAAAGGGTTTCATGAGGTGGTGGGCGAAGTGAAGGGCGACGGGTTGTCAACGCGATGGTCGGACTGTCATGGCGGGTTGGACCCGCAATTCAAGGATGTGTGCGAACGGCCAGGAGCCGGTCCCGGGCGCAAGAACAGCTAACGCTCTTTGCGCAAAAAGAAGTGCTGAATGGCGGCGCTGGCGTGCTCGCGCGCCTGAGCATCGCCTGCGCGCAACTCGGCCATGGCGCCGTGCAGCATTTTTTGTGTCAACCCCTTGGACAGGGCTTCCAGCACGGTGTCCACGTCTGCACCCTTGGCTAACAGCTTGCGGGCGCGGGTAATCTCGAGCGCTCGCCATTCGTCGGCCTGGGCGTTGAGCTGCTGAATCAGCGGCACCGAGCCGCGCTGGTCGATCCAGTGCATGAAACTCAGCACGCCGGCGTCGACAATGGCCTCGGCCTGCGCCACTGCCGCCTGGCGGCTGGCCTGCGCGGTTTGCACCACGCTGGAGAGATCATCGACGGTGTAGAGGTAGATGTCTTCGAGTGCCTTGACTTCCAGCTCGATGTCGCGTGGCACAGCCAAGTCGACCATGAACATCGGGCGGCGCTTGCGCTTTTTCAGGGCACTTTCCACCGTTCCCAGGCCAATGATGGGCAGCGTGCTGGCGGTGCAACTGACGACGGCGTCGAACTCGTGCAGGCGATCTGGCAACTCGGCCAGGTGCATGACCTGGCCGCCAAACCTGCTGGCCAACTTCTCGCCACGCTCCAGCGTGCGATTGGCAATCACCATGCACTTGGGTGTTTTAGCGGCAAAGTGGGTGGCGCAAAGCTCGATCATCTCGCCAGCGCCGACAAACAGCATTTTGACCTCGCCGAGGTCCTCGAACAATTGCCCGGCCAGGCGCACGGCTGCTGCCGCCATGCTGATGGAGTGTGCGCCGATCTCAGTTGAGGTGCGCACCTCTTTGGCCACTGCAAACGAGCGCTGGAACAGCTGGCTCAGCGTGTTGCCCAAAGCGCCAGCGGCCTCGGCGGCGCGCACTGCATTTTTGATCTGGCCCAGAATCTGGGTTTCGCCAAGCACCATGGAGTCGAGCCCGCTGGTGACGCGGAACGCATGTCGCGCGACCCTGCTGTCTTCGAGGGTGTAGGAGTGGGTACGCAACAGCGCAGGGGAGACACCACCGGTCTCGGCCAGCCAGTCCAGCGTGTGCTCCAGCTGGGGTTGTTCACCGGCGCAATAAATCTCGGTGCGATTGCAGGTGGAGATCAGTGCGGCTTCGGGCTGGTTTGGCAGCGATTCGCGTAAGCCGCGCAGAGTGGGTTCGATCTGGTCGATGGCGAACGCAAAGCGACCGCGCAGGTCGAGCGGCGCGGTTGTGTGATTGATGCCTAATGCCCAGACTGCCATCTTCGGATTATAAAATCACTCGCCGTAAGCTTTGACTTGCATCATTTTTCTTTTTTCCAAGGCCTTGAATGGATTTGCCGGCGCTGCTTAACCATGTTGTCAACTTTGCTGCGCCTGCTGTGTGGCTGGCCTTGCTGCTGCCTTGGCTGGCCCGATTCCTGATCAGCAAAAGATCGTCGCGTTTCCCTCTTCGCAAGCAGGTGGCCTTCGTTTTCTTGGCAGGCCTGCTGGTCTCGCTGCTCGGACTGGCGCTGTTGGGTCAGGATGGCAAGATGATGACTTATCTGGCGCTGGTGTGCGGCGCCGCCACCGTTCAATGGGCCATGCTCAAAGGCTGGCGGGGCTAAGGGCGCGCTTTGCCTCCAGCACTGTATCTTCAGATCCAGCCACCAAAAATGCACAAGTCATCGCCTCACGAACCCTGAATCCATCCGGTCGGTGATGATGCCATCGAGCCCGAGGTCCAGCAGGCACCGGGCCGTGGCCTCATCGTTGACGGTATAGCTCAGGGTCCGAAAGCCGGCGGTTTTTGCCGACGTCATGCTCGACAGGTCCCACAAACGATGGTCGCAAATGATGGCGATACAGTCCAGACGCAGCGCAGTTTCCAGCCAACCGGGCCACAGCGCCTCGAGCAGCAAACCGCGCGGCAGCTCAGGCTGCGCCGCCATGGCGGCTTCCAGCGTGCTCACGTCAAAGCTGCTCAACAGCGGTGGCACGGCGGCGTTTTGCCACAGGCGCGCGGCGTGCCGGGCCACTTCGTCACCGGTGTGACGCTCCAGTCCTGCTGTGGGCTTGATTTCGATATTCAAAAAATAGCCATTGCGCAGGCAATAGCGGGCAATGGCCTCAAGAGTGGCCATGGGCTCACCGGCAAAGTCGCGAGAATGCCAGCTGCCGGCATCGAGCCGGGACAGCGTTGCCCAAGGGTGATCGCCTGCCGTGGTGCTCTGCTGCGCGCCCAGCGCCTCCAAGGCGTTGGTGGTGCGCGTCAGTGTGTCGTCGTGCAGCAAAAAGGGCACGCCGTCGCTGCTCAGTTTGACGTCACACTCGAACATACGGTAGCCATGGCCGGCGCCGACACGAAAAGCGGCCAGAGTGTTTTCGGGCGCCAGTTTGCCCGCGCCGCGGTGGGCGATCCAGCGCGGGTAGGGCCAGGGTGTGGCCGCCGGCATGGTTTATTTTTCCTGCGCTTCGCGTCGCAGCGCGGGGAACAGGATCACGTCGCGGATGCTGCTGCTGTCGGTGAGCAACATCATCAGCCGGTCCAGCCCGACGCCGCAGCCGCCGGTGGGTGGCATGCCATACTCCAGGGCGCGGATGAAGTCGTGGTCGTAGTACATGGCTTCGTCGTCACCGTCATCCTTGGCGGCCACCTGGGCCTGGAAGCGGGCAGCTTGTTCCTCAGCGTCGTTCAACTCCGAAAAACCGTTTCCGAACTCGCGCCCGGTGATGTAGAGCTCGAAACGCTCGGTGACCTCCGGACGGTTGTCATTGGCGCGTGCCAGTGGCGAAATCTCGGTCGGATGCTCCATGATGAACGTGGGCTGCCAGAGCTGTTCTTCCACGGTTTCTTCGAAGTAAAGCACCTGCAGGCTGGCCAGACTGCGCGTCGAGATGTGATGCTTGGCTTCGGTGATGCCCAGCTTGGGCAGCGCCGAGCGCAACCAGGCAACGCTGTCCACTTTCAGTCCTGTGCCGTCTTCGAGCAGCTGGCCCGCCTCGGTGTATTTGCAAATGGCTTCATGGATGGTCAGGCGCTCGAACGGCTGCTCCAAGTCAACGGCCCTGCCTGCATAGCCAAGTTGCAGGCTGCCCAAGGCGCGTTGCGCGGCATCGCGAATCAGCGCTTCGGTGAAAGTCATCAGGTCCTGGTAGTCCCAGTAGGCCGCATAGAACTCCATCATGGTGAATTCGGGGTTGTGGCGAACGCTGATGCCCTCGTTGCGGAAGCTGCGGTTGATTTCGAACACGCGCTCGAAGCCGCCGACGATCAGCCGCTTCAAATAGAGCTCGGGCGCAATGCGCAAGAACATCTGCTGGTCCAGCGCGTTGTGGTGCGTGGTGAAGGGCTTGGCATTGGCACCGCCGGGGATCGGGTGCAGCATGGGCGTCTCGACTTCCAGAAATTCGTGCGCCACCATGAATTCGCGGATGCCTGAGACCGCCTTGCTGCGCGCGATGAAGCGTTTCTTGGTCTCTTCATCAGTCATCAGATCGACATACCGCTGGCGGTATTTGATCTCCTGGTCGGCCATGCCGTGGAACTTGTCGGGCATCGGGCGCAGGCTTTTGGTGAGCAGACGGATGCTGCTGGCGTGAATCGACAACTCCCCGGTCTTGGTCTTGAAGACCAGGCCTTCGGCTGCCACGATGTCGCCCAGGTCCCAGTGCTTGAAGGCGGCGTAGACATCCTCACCGACATCGTCACGCTTGATGTAAACCTGGATTCTTCCCGTGCTGTCCTGCAGCGTGGCAAAACTGGCCTTGCCCATGACGCGCTTGAGCATCATGCGCCCGGCCACTTTGGCGTTGGCGCCTTGCTCGATCAGGCCTTCAGGGGTTTGCCCGGCGTGTGCGGCAAACAAGTCGGCGGCGTGGTCGGTCGGCTTGAAGTCGTTCGGAAAGGCGGGGCCTTTGCCATCACGCTGAGCCTGGCGCAGCGCCTTGAGTTTTTCGCGCCGCTCCAGGATCAGCTGGTTTTCGTCCAGGAGTATCGAATTGGGCGCTGTGGCGTTGGTGTGGTCAGACATGAGGGGCAATCCATAAAAGCAGCCAATGGTTCGGCAGCAAGGCAGAGAGTGTTCGGCAAAGCCTCGTATTTTAAGAGCTTGAGCGCCTGACCTGATGCCGCCGCTATGATGCGCACTGCTTATCAAACCTGCATTGCTGCCATGCTTTACCAGATCGTTTCCTTGTTGCTTGACGTGCTTGCCGGCATCGTCAGCGGGGCATGCCTGCTGCGGCTGTACATGCAGGCGCTGCGTGTGCCCATGTCGGCGCGTTCGGGCAACCCGTTGGGCCGGTTCGTGTTTGCACTGACCGACTGGATCGTCTTGCCGCTACGGCGTGTGCTGCCGGCGCTCGGCGCGCTCGACAGCGCCAGCCTGGTGGCTGCGTTTTTGGTGCAACTGGCCAAGTTTGCCGTCCTGTGGCTGATGGTGGGTGCGGGCGCGTGGGTGTTGGCGATACCCATCCTGGCGCTGTTTGGTTTGCTCAGCACGGCCATTTCCGGGCTGACGGTGGCGGTGATCGTTTATGCCGTGCTGTCCTGGGTGCAAACGCCCTCGGCGCTCGGTGGGGTGATGGCGCGTTTGGTCGAACCCCTGTTGCGACCCCTTCGGCGCGTCGTGCCGCTGGTGGGTGGCGTTGACCTGTCGCCTCTGGTGCTGCTGCTGGTACTGCAAGTCGCAGCCATCGTGCTGGGAAACCTGCAGGCAATGGCGTTGCAGGCGGGATGAAACAAGACACGGTGCTTGCTGCCGTGCAAAGTACTCGCAGCCATAAAAAATAGCCCGCTGACTCTGCAATCAGCGGGTTTATTTCGGATGGCGGGGTCAATCAGCGGTCGGTTTTGGAGAAGCGCTTTTGCGCGTCACGCGGCACGAACACTTTGCCACCACCTGCAGGTTTGGAAAACGCCGGCTTGCCGAAAGCGGGTTTGCGGGCGGCGAAATCGCCGCGCGGAGCCGATGCGCTGTTACGGTCTCCGGCAAAGCGGTCGTTGAAGCCGCCCTTGCGTTCATAGCTGAAGCCTTCGCGCGGTGCAAAAGAGCGCTCTTCGCGCCCCGAAAAACCGCCACTGTTGCCTCGGTAGTTGCCTGCACCCACCATGCGCGGGCCGCTGGCGTTCCTGTCAGCAAAGCCGCCACGCTGGGCATCGAAGTGGCCGCGGGGCGCGTCAAAGCCACCGCTGCGGCCGCCGCCAAATTTACGGTCACGACCGTTGAAGTCACCACCGCCACGGCTGTCGCGGCTGCCAAAATTTCCGGGGCGCGATTCGGGAGCACGTAGTTTGGGCTCCAGGCCGGGAATGGTTTCGGCCTTGATCGGCTGGCGGCTGTAGGCTTCGATGTCAAAAATCTTGCGGCGGTCGCGCAATTCGGCAAACGTCACCGCCAGGCCGTCACGGCCAGCACGGCCCGTGCGACCAATGCGATGGGTGTAGTCCTCGGCTTTCATGGGCAAGCCAAAGTTGAACACGTGGGTGATGGTCGGCACGTCAATGCCGCGCGCAGCCACATCGGTGGCCACCAGAATTTGAACGTGGCCCTGGCGCAGCGCCAGCAGGCGGCGGTTGCGCAGGCCCTGGCTCAAGGCACCGTGCAGCGCCACGGCGTCAAAGCCGTCTTGCTGCAAGTCGTTGGCCAGGCCGTCGCATTCGATCTGGGTGCTGGCAAACACGATGGCCTGGTTGATGCTCTTGTCGCGCAGCCAGTGGTCGAGCAGTTTGCGCTTGTGCTGGGCGTTGTCGGCCCAGAACAGCACCTGCCTGATGTTGGCGTGCTTTTCCTGCGGGCTGTCGATCGTGATGCGCTGCGGTTCGCGCATGACTCGGGCCGCCAGTTGCTGGATGCGCGGTGCAAAGGTGGCGCTGAACATCATCGTTTGCTTGCGGTCAATGGTGAGCTGGTTGATTTCCGCCAGGTCATCCGAGAAGCCCAGATCGAGCATGCGGTCAGCCTCATCGACTACCAGAAACTGCACTTGGTCAAGCTTGATTTGCATCGAACGCTGCAGGTCAAGCAGACGGCCCGGGGTGGCGACCACCAGGTTGGCGTTTTGCAGCTTGGCGATCTGCAACTGGTAAGGCATGCCGCCCACGATGTTGGCCACGCGCAGACCACGGCAATGTCGCACCAGGTCGATGGCATCGTGTGCCACTTGCTGGGCCAATTCGCGCGTCGGGCACACAATCAGGGCGCCGGGGGTGGGGGCGCAAAAGTGGCGCGGGTTGGTGGGGTCCTTACGCTTGGCGCGCTTCGGCGGAGCCTCGCCTTTGGCCGTGGCTTCGGCCACAGCGCGCTCGTAATCAGCGCGGGCTTTGGCATCGGACTGTTCCTGCTGTTTGAGCAGCGTGTGAAGCACGGGCAACAAGAAGGCTGCGGTCTTGCCGCTGCCGGTCTGGCTCGACACCATCAGGTCGATGAAACGGGCGCTGTTGCCGTCAACGCTTGCACCTTGCATGGCCAGCGGAATGGTTTTTAGCTGCACCGTGGTGGGCTGGGTGAAGCCCAGGTCCTTGACCGCCTGGATCAGTTCCGGGGCCAGGCCCAGCGTGACAAAGCCGTTGGGAATGTCGGCCGCGGCCGCAGCGGCAACGCCAGCTTCAGCTTGAGGTGTGTCGATGGCTTCGTGGGGCAACAGCTTGATGTCATTGGAGATGTTTTCGGCAGACGAAAGTTCGCCCGCCGCCAAAGTGGCGTCAGTCATGAAATATCCTAAAAAACGACGAGCGCCGCAGGGTGTGCGGTTGCCCCGTTCATGGTTAAAAAACATCAACCATCAAACGGAACCGGCTCCGACTCAGCAAGGTGAGTGCGTCGAGAAGCTGGGGGGTCTTTTTGAGGCAGCTTGAAAACAAACTGGCGCGAGACCCAGTGAATGTTGGGAGATGTACAAAATACGCTGTCAATTCAGCGAAGCCGCAGATTATGCCACAGCTTCGGGTTTCTACTGATCTGGAAGTTTCGGTAGGCGGGTCAAACGTATCAGTCGGGCAGTTTCAGGAAATGTGTGCGGTAGTGTTCCAGCTCGTCAATGGACTCGTGCACGTCGGCCAATGCGGTGTGGCGCTGTTTCTTTTTGAAGCTTTTGTACACCCCAGGTGCCCAGCGCCTGGCCAGCTCCTTGAGTGTGCTGACGTCCACATTGCGGTAGTGGAAAAAGGCTTCCAGTTTAGGCATGTATCTGGCCAGAAAACGCCGGTCCTGGCCAATGCTGTTGCCGCACATGGGGACAGTGCTCTTGGGCGCGTATTGACTCAGGAATTGCAGCAGCAATTGCTCGGCTTGCTCTTCGGTGACGGTCGACGCCTTGACCTTGTCAATCAGACCGCTCTTGCCGTGCGTGCTGGTGTTCCATTTGTCCATGCCGGCAAGCAGTTCCTCACTTTGGTGGATCACCAGAACCGGTCCCTCGATGCGCCGGGTCAAGTGCGCGTCGGTCACGATCAGCGCGATTTCGATGATGCGGTCGTGCTCAGGGTTCAGGCCCGTCATCTCGCAATCGAGCCAGACCAGGTTGTGATCCGATTTGGCCAGTGGCGCGGGTTCAGTGGGGGTGTTGGCATTGTGCATGGGGTGAATTGTCACCGATGGCCTAAACTTCGCGCCCATGACTGCCACGACCCTGCATGCCTCATTTGGCTTGACCACCTTGTTTGCTGCTGCGCTGGCCTTGAGTCTGGCGCTGCGCTTGTGGCTTGCTTCCCGTCAGATTCGTTATGTGGCGCGGCACCGCGAAGCGGTACCCACGGCCTTCGCCCGCACCATCTCCCTGGCCGCGCATCACAAGGCAGCCGATTACACGCTGACCAAAGCGCGCCTCGGCATCCTTGAGATGGCTCTGGGTGCGGCCGTGCTGCTGGGCTGGACGCTGCTGGGCGGGCTCTCTGAACTGAACCAGCTGCTGCTGCAGTGGCTGGGTCACGGCATGAAGCAGCAGCTGGCCTTGCTGGTGGCGTTTGTGGTGATCAGTGGCGCGATCGATCTGCCGCTGTCGTGGTACCAGACCTTTGTGCTGGAGCAACGCTTTGGGTTCAACAAGATGACGCTCAAACTGTGGTTGGCCGACCTTGTCAAATCCGCCCTGATCGGTGTCTTGATCGGCTTGCCGATCGCCGCGCTGATCCTCTGGCTGATGGCCGCCACCGGCAGCCTCTGGTGGCTGTGGGCCTGGCTGTTCTGGATGGGTTTCAATGTGCTGTTGCTGGTGATTTACCCGACCCTGATTGCACCGCTGTTCAACAAATTTGCCCCACTGGAAGACGAAACCCTGCGCGCGCGTGTGACGGCCTTGATGCAGCGCTGCGGTTTTTCGGCCAAAGGCCTGTTTGTCATGGATGGCAGCAAGCGCAGTGCCCATGCCAATGCCTACTTCACGGGCTTTGGTACCGCCAAGCGCGTGGTGTTTTACGACACGCTGTTGGCCAAGCTCAGTGCCCCCGAGGTGGACGCGGTGCTGGCGCATGAGCTCGGGCATTTCAAACATAAGCACATCATCAAACGTATCGTCTCGATGTTTGCCCTGAGCCTGGCCGGCTTTGCGCTGCTGGGTTTCTTGACTCAGCAAGCCTGGTTCTACACCGGCTTGGGGGTTGTGCCCAACGTGGAATCTGCCAACGATGCGCTGGCCCTGCTGCTGTTCATGCTGGCGCTGCCGGTCTTTGGCTTCTTCATTGCTCCCCTCTTTGCCCAGTTGTCACGCAAGCATGAATTCGAGGCAGACGCCTATGCCGTCAGGCAGACCAGTGCGCAGGATTTGTCAACGGCGCTGCTCAAGCTCTACGAGGACAATGCTGCGACCCTCACACCCGACCCGCTGTACGTGCGTTTTTATTACTCGCATCCCGCAGCCTCGGAGCGCTTGGCGCGCATGAACAGTGCGCTGCCAGCGACGATTTGATTTTTTGGGTTTGGGTTTGATAGGTCCATGACAGATCACAGACGCGCATTAACGGCGACCGAAGTCGTCACCGGTCTTGCCAAGCTGGAGGGATGGCAGCTCAGCGGGGATGGTGCCGCGGTGGCGATCGAGAAAACTTTCCGCTTTGCCGACTTCGCCCAGACCCTGCTTTTCGTCAATACCGTGGCCTGGTTGGCCCAGGCGCGCAACCATCATCCTGAACTGGTGGTGCAGTTTGACCGCTGCGTGGTGCGCTACAGCACGCACGATGTGGGTGGGCTCTCGCAGGTCGACTTTGACTGTGCGGCTGCGGTAGACGCGCTGCCAGACCTTGCCAGTTCAACGCTTCCATGACCCAGCCGCAACCATGATCCTGCCGCAACGCGCATCCGGCCTGATCGTGGGCAATTTCGGGCGCCACTTTCTGGTCGAGAACGATGCGGGCGAGCGCCTGATTTGTCACTCGAGAGGCAAAAAAAGCCAGGGCGTGGTGGGTGACCGGGTGTTGTGGTTGCCCTCGCAGGACGAAGGAACGATCGAGAAAATCGAGCCGCGGCGCAATCTGTTTTACCGACAGGACGATGTGCGTACCAAGATGTTTGCCGCCAACCTCGACCAGGTGCTGATTTTGATTGCAGCCGAGCCCGAGTTTTCCAGCAGCCAGTTGTCGCGTGCCCTGATCGCCGCTGAAGAACAGCACATCACGCCAATCATCGCACTCAATAAAAGCGATCTGGCCGAGCCCTTTGCCCGCGCCTGGAGCTGGTTGGCCCCTTACCGCCACATGGGCTACGAGGTGCTGGCGCTGTCGCTCAAGGACGAAGCCGCAGGTCGCGCCGCCCTGAGCCCACGCCTGGCAGGCAAAACCACGCTGGTGCTGGGGCCGTCAGGGGCGGGTAAAAGCACCCTGATCAACTGCCTGATTCCGGGCGCGCTGGTGCAAACCGGCGCCTTGTCACAAGCGCTGAACAGTGGCAAACACACCACCACCAGCACCACCTGGTACTGGGTGGATGCGGCCAGGACGACAGCCTTGATCGACTCGCCGGGTTTCCAGGAATTTGGCCTCAACCACATCGACCCGGCGCAGCTGGCGGCCTACATGCCCGACATCAAGCCCCATGTGAAGCACTGCAAATTCTACAACTGTAGCCACCTGCACGAACCCGGTTGTGGTGTGATGGCGGCGGTCTATCCAGATGACAAGCCGGACAGCATCAGTGCGAACCGGTATCAGATTTACAAAGATGTGTACGCCGAGCTCAAGCAGATGCGCCGTTATTGAGCGCGTCTGAAACAGACGATCAAGCGCTGGTGTTGACCAGCTGCGCCAGCGCCTTGACCAGTTGATCGCATTGGGCGGGCGTGCCCACGCTGATGCGCAAATAGGCGTCGATGCGCGGCTGTTTGAAATGCCGTACCAACACACCTTGCGCTCGCAGACCGGCGGCCAGGTCAGCACCCGCATGGTCAGGATGGCGGGCAAAGACAAAATTGGTTTGCGACGGCAGCACCACGAAGCCAAGGTCTTCCAGCGCCAGCACCAAGCCTTCGCGGCTGCTCATCACGGCCTGGCGGGTCTGCTCGAAATACGCCTTGTCTTCAAAGGCTGCGACGCCACCGGCCAGCGCCAGCCGGTCCAGTGGGTACGAGTTGAAGCTGTTCTTCACGCGGTTCAGCGCCTCGATCAAGGGCGCCTGACCACAGGCATAGCCGATGCGCAAACCCGCCAGCGAGCGCGACTTGGACAGCGTGTGCACGACCAGCAGGTTGGGGTAACGCTCGATCAGGGGCATGGCGGATTGACCGCCAAAGTCCACATAAGCCTCGTCGATCAACACCACCCGGTTCGGGTGCAGCTGCAGCAGGGTCTCGATGTCGGCCAGTGGCAGGCCAATGCCCGTGGGCGCGTTGGGGTTGGCGATCACCACGCCGGCAGCGGCTGGGTCGGCCGCACAGGCGTAATCGGTCACGTCCAGCTGCAGGCCTTCGCGCAGCGGCACCGTGCGCGCCTCAATGCCGTACAGGCCGCAATAGACCTTGTAAAAACTGTAGCTGATGTCGGGCATCAGCAGCGGGAAACCCTGCTGGAAAAAGGCAAAAAAGGCGTGCGCCAGTACTTCATCGGAGCCGTTGCCCAAAAAGACCTGGTGTGGTTCGAGGCCAAAGTTGTCGGCAATCATCTGGCGCAGCACCGTGCCGTCGGGATCGGGATAAAGCTGCAGGCCCTGCCGTGCGGCTTGTTCGATGGCTGTCACCACGCGGGGTGAGGGCGGGTAGGGGTTTTCGTTGGTGTTGAGCTTGACCAGATTGGCCATCTTGGGCTGCTCGCCGGGCACATAGGGCACCAGTTGTTCGACGATGGGGCTGATCAATTGGGGATTCAAGGCGGGGTTCTCTTTGAAGGTTGTCGCTGACATTCAAGCTCAGGCGATGAGTCGTGCCAAGGTCAAGAGCGCCAACAACACCAGCCACATGACCACGGCGCGCCAGACCAGGCCGACCAGAATGGCCAGATGCGCCAGTTCGGGCGGCGGGCGCAGGCTGAAACTGTTGGCCGAGGCCAAGCCGTCTGCGTTGGGCGCATGGGCAGCATTTGCTGCACCGAGTTGCACATTGATGGCGCCCGATGTGGCGGCCAAGAGCAAGCCATCGTTGTCGCTGCTCGACTGCGCGGCGTAGCGGCGCCAGCCGTCGATGGTTTCCTCAAAATTGCCGACCACGGCGAAGCCCAGCACGGTCATGCGCGTCGGCAAGGTGTCGAGCCATAGCCAGGCAGCCTGCGCATTGTTGAGCAGTGCCTGGCTGACGGGCTTTTGCATGGTCTGGTTGTTGTGTTGCCAATAGCGGGCGACAAACTCAGCCAGGCGATACAGCACGGCTCCCGAGGGGCCCAACCCAAGCGCCGCCAGCACAGAAAACCAGGCCAGCACACCAAACACATGACGATGGGCTGCCAGCACCGAGAACTCCATGACGCGACCGATCATTTCGCTGTGGGACCAGGACTGGGCATCGATGTTTTGCCACTGCGCCAGTAGCGTGCGCGCCAGTGCGTCGTCGTCGTTGGCCAGGGCATTGCGAATCTCGGTGAAATGGAAGCTGAATTGGCGAAAGCCAAGCGAGGCGTACAACACCAGCGCACTCCAGAGCAGCGACAGGGGCCAGCCGAACCAGAAATCGAGTGCGCCATAGATCAGCACAGACAGCACCGCGGGTCCAAGCACGGCCAGGCCCCAGGCCAGCCAGCCGTGCAAAGGCTTGCCCGCATCCAGATTGCGACTGCAGAAACGCACCCAGGACCGCATGACTGCATGGATGGCGTTGCCGCGGCTCAAGGGGCGCGCCTGTTCCAGCAAAAGAGCAAACAGCGCAGAGATAAAGCTCATGCCGTGAATCATAGCGGCTGCCTGGTTCAGGCTCGCAAAAAACGGTAAAAGTTGCGCAGCATGCCGGCCGTCGCGCCCCAGATGAAACGCTCGGTGCCCGCGTCCTGGTAAGGCATCGACAACCACTCACGCTGGACGCCTTGCCAGGTCGCCTGATGGTGGCGATGGTGTGCCGGGTTCATCAGGTAGGCCAGTGGTACCTCGAACACATCGGCAACCTCGAACGGGTTGGGGCTCAGGACCATGTCGGGGGAAATCAGCGCCACCACCGGTGTGACGTTAAAAGCCGAACCCGTGACATACACAGGCAACTGGCCCAGCACTTCCACAAATGGCGCTGCCAGACCAATTTCTTCGCGGGCCTCGCGCAGGGCGGCTGCGACCGCGTTGGCATCCGTGTCATCCACCTTGCCTCCCGGAAAGGCGATCTGTCCCGAATGGGTCGACAAGTGCTGCGAGCGCAGCGTGAGCAATACGGTTGGTTGCGGGCGCTGCACAATGGGCAGCAGCACGGCGGCAGGCATGGGCGCGCGGTCCATGAACCTTTTCTCTCGAACGAACTCGGCTTTCCAGACCGGCGGTGCGGCAAACCGTGAGCGCAGCGCGTCAGGCTGCAGAACCGCAGGGTGCACGGCGGGCAGATGGCTGTCCACCTGCGTCACCGGCACCGTGCGCGGATCGAGCTTGGCTGCGGTCATGGTCGTCCGGCGGGACAAGTCGAAAAAAAACCGCCACAGTGAACTGCGGCGGCTGTTTCGAGCGACGTGCTGGCGTATCAGGAGGCGGTGGTAGCCACTGCCTTGCGCGCTGGCAATTTTTCCTTGATGCGTGCCGACTTGCCGCTGCGGTCACGCAGGTAGTACAACTTGGCACGACGCACATCACCGCGGCGCTTGACTTCAATGCTGGCAATCAGCGGGCTGTAGGTTTGGAACGTGCGCTCGACACCTTCACCGCTGGAGATCTTGCGCACCGTAAAGCCGCTGTTGAGACCGCGATTGCGCTTGGCAATCACCACGCCTTCGTAAGCTTGCAGCCGCTTGCGGGTGCCCTCGACCACGTTCAGGCTCACGACAACGGTGTCGCCCGGGCCAAATTCAGGGATGGTTTTGTTCAGACGAGCAATTTCTTCTTGCTCAAGGGTTTGGATCAGGTTCATGGTTTCTTTCAAAGATCATGTCAGCACCAGCGTCACCATGACGCATGCCGGGGTTCAAGGCACCCCGGCGGTCTCACAGAGGATCGGTAAGCCTGCCATTATAGTGCGACAGGCAAGCCTCGTCCGCTGCGTCCAAATGACCGGTCTGGCGTGCCTGTGCAATCAGTTCAGGTCGCAGGCCTTGCGTGAGCAACAGGCGCTGGTTTCGGCGCCAGCGTTCGATGTTGATGTGGTGACCGCTGAGCAGCACCTCAGGCACTGCCTGGCCTTGCCAGATTTCTGGTCGCGTGTAATGCGGGCAATCCAGCAGACCATCGAGAGCCGGGTTGAAACTGTCCTGCGCGTGGCTGTCCGAATCACCCAGAACGCCTGGTTGCAGCCGAGCCACGGCATCGAGCAGCGCCATGGCGGCGATTTCCCCACCCGACAGCACAAAGTCGCCCAGACTGATCTGCTCGGTGACATGGGTGTCAATGAAGCGCTGGTCAATGCCCTCGTAGCGACCGCAAATCAGCACGGCGCCACGACTCTCGGCCCAGCGTGTGACCATGGCGTGGCTGAGCGGCTTGCCGACAGGGGAAAACAAGACAACGGGTGCATCGTCGGGGCGCTCAGCGCGGATGCTGAACAGACATTGCGACAGCGGTTCGGCCATCATCACCATGCCGGGACCACCGCCGAAGGGCCGGTCATCCACGCGGCGGTAATTGCCTTGGGCAAAATCGCGCGGGTTGTGCAGTCGCACATCGACCTGACCCGACTCGAAGGCGCGCCGGGTGATGCCTGAGCGCAGGAATGGCGCAAACAATTCCGGAAACAGCGTCATCACGTCGAATCGCATGATGCCAGCCTCAATAATCTGCTTGCCAGTCCACCAGGATGCGTTGCTCGCCCAGGTTCACATCATCGATGTAAGCGGCCACAAACGGGATCATGATTTTCACCCGTTTTCCGTCTTGCAACTGTTCGATCACCAGCACAGTTTGCGGGCCGGTGGTCAACAGGTCACGCACCTGTCCCAGTGAGGCGCCTTGGCGATTGACGACTGCGAGCCCGATCAGGTCAACCCAGTAGTACTCGTCTTTCTGGACCGAGGGAAAGCTGCTGCGTGCAATGAAAATACGCGCACCACGCAGCGAATCGGCTGCATTGCGGTCACCGACATCCTGTGCGCAGGCAACCACGGTGTCAGCGTGATTCTTGGCTTCCCTGATTTTCAACAGGCCGACACCATGGAAGGTTTTGCTACCTTTTTCGGCGGGTAGCAAAAACCAGCGTTTGGAAGAAAAAAGCGCCTCGGGATCGGCGCTGTAGGGGAGAACCTTGAACCACCCCTTGACGCCCCAGGCATCAAGGATACGCCCGACTTCGATGGCATCTGCCGGCAGTTCGGCAGCCTCCAGGCCGGGCAGCATGCGCAACGATCAGGCTGCTTTGGCAGCTGATTGCTTGATCAGACGTTCCACGGTGGGGGATGCTTGCGCGCCCACGCTGCGCCAGTAGCTCAGGCGGTCCTGGGCAATGCGAATGCTTTCTTCAGAGGCCGTTGCGATCGGGTTGTAAAAACCAATGCGCTCGATGAAGCGACCATCGCGACGGGTGCGCTTGTCAGCCACCACAATATTGAAAAACGGGCGAGCTTTTGCACCGCCACGGGCGAGTCGAATGACGACCATGATGTATCCTTTGGGGAAGTGGAATGACTTCCACGAAAATTGGCATTTAACCCGGCGTTTGAGACACGCGACACAACCACCCGGTTATGCGACACGCCAGACAGCCGCACATTATATCGTTGACAAACACCATGCCCATCATTCGCCCCAGTCAAACTGACGACATGGCACAGATTACCGCCATCTATGCCCATCATGTGTTGCACGGAACCGGCACTTTCGAAGTCGATCCGCCGTCCGAGGCCGACATGGCGCAGCGCCGTGTCGATGTTTTAAGCAAGGATTTGCCTTATCTGGTTGCGGTCGATGGCGCGCGGGTGCTGGGTTTCGCCTATTGCAATTGGTTCAAGCCGCGCCCTGCTTACCGTTACTCAGCCGAAGATTCCATTTACCTTGCACCGGCGGCGATGGGGCAGGGCTTGGGGCGCGCCTTGCTGGCCGAATTGACGGCTCAGGCCGAGCGCGCCGGTGTGCGCAAGCTGATTGCGGTCATCGGTGACTCCCATAACCTGGGTTCCATCGGCGTTCACCGCAGCGCTGGCTTCGGCCATGTCGGCACGCTCAAGTCATGCGGCTGGAAGTTCGATCGCTGGCTTGATGTGGTGCTGATGGACAAGGCTTTGGGGCAAGGCGACAGTTCAGCGCCGTTGTAAGCCCAGCCTGGACAGCGTCAAAATACCTCCAAACTGACCCAGTAAGCGATCGCTGCAACAAAAGCACTGGCCGGGATGGTCAGAATCCAGGCCCAGATGATGTTGCCGGCCACGCCCCAGCGCACCGCGCTGGCGCGTCGTGTTGCACCCACGCCGACAATGGCGCCGGTGATGGTGTGGGTGGTTGACACAGGCACACCCATGGCAGTGGCCAGGAACAAGGTGATGGCACCGCCGGTTTCAGCGCAAAACCCGCCCACCGGCTTGAGTTTGGTGATTTTTTGCCCCATGGTTTTCACAATTCGCCAGCCACCCATCATCGTGCCGAGCCCGATGGCGCTGTAACAAATCAGGATGACCCAGGTTGGTGGGGTGGTGGCGGCCACATTGGTGTAGCCAGTGGCAATCAGCAGCATCCAGATGATGCCGATGGTTTTCTGCGCATCATTGCCGCCGTGGCCCAGGCTGTAGGCCCCTGCCGATACCAGTTGCCAGCGCCTGAACCATTTGTCCACCTTGAGCGGTCTGAAATTGCGAAAACTCCACGATACCCCGATCATCATGGCGGATCCCAGTAAAAAACCCAGCATCGGTGAGACAAAAATAAACACGACCGTTTTCAGAATGCCTGCAGAGATCAGCGAGTCAACGCCAGCCTTGGCGGTGGCCGCGCCCACAATGCCGCCAATCAGGGCGTGTGACGAACTGCTGGGAATGCCGTAGTACCAGGTGATGAAATTCCAGGCAATGGCGCCCACCAGGGCGCCAAACACCACATGGGTATCGACCACGCCGGGCAGCACGATGCCCTTGCCGACCGTGGCTGCCACGCTGAGCTGGAAGACAAAAATGGCCAGCACGTTGAAAAAAGCGGCAAAAACGACAGCTTGCCCCGGTTTGAGCACGCCGGTGGAGACCACGGTGGCGATGGAATTGGCTGCGTCGTGAAAGCCGTTCATGAAGTCGAAGACAACGGCCATCATGACCAGAACCACCACCACCCACAGCGCGGCTTGTACAGTTTCCATGGTTCCGATCCTCGCGCCAATCAGGAGTTCTCGAGGACCACACCCTCGATCAGATTGGCCACGTCTTCACAGCGGTCGGTGATGGTCTCGAGCAATTCGTAAATGGCCTTGAGCTTGATGAGTTCGCGCACATCGGGCTCCTCGCGGAACAATTTGCTCATGGCGGTGCGCATCACGCGGTCGGCGTCGCTTTCAAGCTTGTCGATTTCGTCGCAGGTCTTCAGCGCTGCTTCGGCGGTGGAGGCTTCGGCAATTTTGCTCAACAGCTTTACGGCATCGCGCAGCCGCTCGCAGCACTTGACGCTCAGGTCGGTGAGCCGAGTGATTGCATCCGTCATGTGATGCACATCGTACAGGGCCATGGTTTCGGCTGAATCCTGGATCAGGTCGGCAACATCGTCCATGGTGTTGATCAGGCTGTGAATCTGCTCACGGTCGATCGGTGTGATGAAGGTTTTGTGAAGTGACTTGTTGACCTCATGGGTGATGCGATCTGCTGCACCTTCGGCCTGATTGACCTCGTTGTGGAATTTTTGCCGCAGCGGCAGATCACCATAATTGGCCACCAGATTCGAAAATGCCTGGGCCGCCGCGACGATGTGATCGGCGTGCTGATTGAATAGTTTGAAAAAATTGGTGTCGCGCGGGAGCAGTTTGCCAAAAAACACGGAGAACTCCTTGGGGATATTTCAAAACCATGACGGTTTGAAGACTCCCCTGAGTTTAACTGTCGGCGCATCGTCGCCAGAAACAAGAACGCCCCGCAGCGCAAGCCACGAGGCGTTCCCAAGATTGGACGACATCACTCAGGATGCCGTTTGCCCATGCCCTGTCAAGCTGTCGCCGTCTCCTTTACGGAAGCGGCGGCATCGGTGTAATCCTGCACCTTGTCAAAGTTCAGGTACTGGTAGATTTTGCTGCTGGCAGCCGTCAGCACACCCATGTCGGCCATGTACTCCTCTTTGGTCGGAATACGGCCGAGCTTGGCGCAGATGGCGGCCAATTCTGCGCTGCCAAGGTACACATTGCTGTTCTTGCCAAGGCGGTTCGGGAAGTTGCGCGTCGAGGTGGAAAACACCGTCGCGCCCTCTTTGACCTGCGCCTGATTGCCCATGCACAGGCTGCAGCCTGGCATTTCCATGCGCGCGCCGGCACTGCCCAGCACGCCGTAATGGCCTTCTTCGCTGAGTTGTCTGGCGTCCATTTTGGTGGGCGGAGCCATCCACAGTTTGACGGGGATGTCGCGCTTGTTCTCGAGCAATTTGGAGGCGGCACGGAAATGGCCGATATTGGTCATGCAGGAGCCGATGAAGACTTCCTCGATCCTGGCACCGGCCACGTCAGACAAGGTTTTCACGTCGTCCGGGTCGTTCGGGCAGGCGACGATCGGTTCGTGAATGTCAGCCAGGTCGATCTCGATCACGCTGGCGTATTCGGCATCGTCATCACGCTTGAGCAATTGCGGATTCGCCAGCCAGGCCTCCATGGCCTTGATACGGCGGTTGATGGTGCGCACGTCCTGGTAGCCGTTGGCAATCATCCACTTGAGCATCACGATGTTGCTGTTGAGGTACTCGATGATCGGTTCCTTGTTCAGGTGCACCGTGCAGCCGGCGGCGCTGCGTTCGGCCGATGCGTCGCTGAGCTCAAACGCCTGCTCGACCTTGAGATCCGGCAGCCCTTCGATTTCAACAATGCGTCCCGAGAACACGTTCTTCTTGCCCTGCTTGGCCACCGTGAGTTCGCCCGACTTGATGGCGTAGAGCGGAATGGCGTTGACCAGGTCTCGCAGTGTCACGCCGGGTGGCATCTTTCCCTTGAAGCGCACCAGCACGCTCTCGGGCATATCCAGCGGCATGACGCCGGTGGCCGCTGCAAAAGCCACCAGCCCCGAGCCGGCCGGGAAGCTGATCCCGATCGGGAAGCGGGTGTGGCTGTCGCCGCCGGTGCCTACGGTATCGGGCAAGAGCATGCGGTTGAGCCAGCTGTGGATGATGCCGTCACCCGGGCGCAGCGGAATGCCGCCGCGGTTGCTCATGAACTCGGGCAACTCATGGTGCATCTTGACGTCGATCGGCTTGGGATAAGCCGCCGTGTGGCAGAACGACTGCATCACCAGATCAGCGCTGAAACCCAGGCAGGCCAGGTCCTTGAGTTCGTCGCGGGTCATCGGGCCGGTGGTGTCCTGTGAGCCGACGCTGGTCATTTTGGGTTCGCAGTAAGTTCCGGGCAACACGCCCTGGCCTTCGGGCAGACCGCAGGCACGGCCGACGATCTTCTGGGCCAGCGTGAAGCCCTTGCCATGGCCTTTGGGGTTCTGTGGCAGACGGAACAGCGTGGACGCCGGCAGACCGAGCGCCTCGCGCGCCTTGGCCGTCAAACCACGGCCGATGATCAGCGGGATGCGTCCGCCAGCACGTACTTCGTCAAGCAGTACGTCGCTCTTGAGCTTGAATTCGGCGATGACTTTGCCGTCTTTCAGGGCCTTGCCGTCATAAGGGCGCAGTTCGATGGTGTCGCCCATGGCCATCTGGCTGACATCGAGTTCGATCGGAAGGGCACCCGCGTCTTCCATGGTGTTGTAAAAAATCGGGGCAATCTTGCCGCCCAGGCAAACACCGCCAAACCGCTTGTTGGGCACAAACGGAATGTCTTCGCCGGTGAACCACAGCACGCTGTTGGTGGCCGACTTGCGGCTTGAGCCGGTGCCGACCACGTCGCCCACGTAGGCTACCAGGTTGCCGCGGGCGCGCAGGTCTTCGATGAACTTGACCGGACCGCGCTTGCCGTCTTCTTCGGGAGTGATGCCGTCGCGCTTGTTCTTGAGCATGGCCAGCGCGTGCAGCGGAATATCGGGGCGGCTCCAGGCATCGGGAGCAGGTGACAAATCGTCGGTATTGGTCTCGCCTGTGACCTTGAACACGGTCAGTGTGATGCTTTGCGGCACCTCAGGGCGGCTGGTGAACCATTCGGCATCGGCCCAGCTTTGCATTACCGCCTTGGCCTGTGCGTTGCCTTTGTCAGCCTTCTCCTTGACATCATGGAACTGATCGAACATCAGCAGGGTCTTTTTCAGGGCGGCAGCGGCCACACCGGCCACGGCCGTGTCGTCGAGCAGGTCGATCAGCGGGGTCAGGTTGTAGCCACCCAGCATGGTGCCGAGCAGTTCTGTGGCTTTTTCGCGGCTGATCAGTGGGCATTTTTCAGTGCCGTGGGCGACGGCGGCGAGGTAGCTGGCCTTGACCTTGGCGGCATCGTCCACGCCTGCCGGCACGCGGTGGGTGATCAGTTCGAGCAAAAAAGCTTCTTCGCCCTTGGGCGGGTTTTTCAATAGCTCGATCAGCGCAGCAGTTTGCTGTGCGGTCAGCGGAAGGGCGGGAATGCCGAGTGCGGCGCGTTCGGCGACGTGGACACGGTAAGTTTGCAACATGGGGACTCCTTTTAAATCAAAAAATGCGCTGGGCAGCTACAGAGGTGACATCTTCACGATGCGAAAAAAACCTGGGCCGGATCATGGCTTTGCAGCCGGGCGGTCTGGTGGGCTCGCACCAGCACTTGCCAGAAATAACGGTAACTGGCACGGTCATGCAAATGGCCGTCAACGGAGATGGGTGCCCAGTCTGCAGCCTGGGCAGCGCGGACGATGCGGCTGGCCTGATCCACTTCATTGGCAGCGGGGGCAAAGGCCGCCAGGATCGGTCGAATCTGGTCCGGGTGGATGCTCCACATCCGTCCAAAGCCCAGCGCGCGACACGCATGCCGGGCCGCCTTTTCCAGTCTGGCAGTGTTCTTCAACTCGGTCACTACGCAATGTGAAGCCACTTTGCCGAAGGCGTGGCAAGCTGCCGAAATGGCCAGCTTGGCGCGCACCACCAGCGGATGGCTGAACTGATCCAGGTCCTCGGGCAGGCTGAGTTCGGACGTTCCCATGGCACTGGCCGGAATGGCACCACCATGGGCCGAGACAAAGTCCATCAGGCCAAAACTGAGCGATTCGACGCGCGGGTGCGCGGCGATGTCGGCTACATGGTGCACCGCCAGCGGCGACTCGATCAGCACGTGAAGTGGCAAAGGGGTGGCGCGACCGCTGGAATCGGCAGCCTGGTCAATAGGGATCAGAGCTCGTTCGATGTCGGCCGCACAATCAACCTTGGGGATCATCACGTGGCAGAGCGCCGGTGCCGCGCGCCCCACAACGATTTCGACATCTTGCTCAAAAGCGGGGTGATCGACAGGGTGTACCCGCGCTGCAATTCTGGCGCGACCCTGATGGTGCGAGTGCCGGCTCACGGACCATGCGTTTTCTGCGAGCGCTGCGACCATCTCGGCATGGTCTCTTTCTGCGCCAACCGGCGCCCCGTCCTCGCAGTCGAGCGTGACGTCAAAAACACAGGTGCCGAATTCTTGCGCCAGTTCCGTCTGCAAGGCCAGGCTTTTGACCATGCGCGACTGCACGCCGCAGTAGTGGTCGCACACCGGTAAGGGTGCTGCGGCCGCCGGGCCCAGCAATACGTCGCGTGGGTGGGTCACGAGCCTGGCTTTGGACCGGGGATTACAGCAGGTGGGCGACGCCGGCCTGCTCGTCCTGAAGTTCCTTGAGCGTCTTGTTGATGCACTCCTGGCTGAAGGCGTCAATCGGCAAGCCTTCGACCAGTGTGTACTCGCCGCCGGCACAGGTCACCGGGAAGCCGAACATGGTGTCTTTGGGGATACCATATTGACCGTCTGAGGGGATGCCCATGGTGACCCACTTGCCGTTGGAGCCCAAGGCCCAGTCGTGCATGTGATCGATGGCGGCGTTCGCTGCCGAGGCAGCCGAAGACACACCGCGTGCGGCAATGATGGCTGCGCCGCGTTTGCCAACGGTCGGCAGGAACACGTCCTTGTTCCAGGCGGCATCGTTGATCATGTCCTTGACGCTCTCGCCATTGATGGTGGCAAAACGGTAGTCGGCGTACATGCTCGGCGAGTGGTTGCCCCAGACCGCCATTTTCTCAATGGCAGCCACCGCCTTGCCGGTCTTGGCGGCCAACTGGCTCAACGCGCGGTTGTGGTCCAGGCGCATCATGGACGTGAAGTTCTTGCGAGGCAGATCGGGCGCGCTCTTCATGGCAATGTAGGCATTGGTGTTGGCCGGGTTGCCCACCACCAGAACTTTCACATTACGGCTGGCCACTGCATTGAGTGCCTTGCCTTGCGCGGTGAAAATTTCAGCATTGACCGCCAGCAATTCGGCACGTTCCATACCCGGGCCACGCGGGCGTGAACCGATCAGCAGGGCGTAATCGACGTCTTTGAAAGCGGTCATCGGGTCGCTGTGCGCTTCCATGCCGACGAGCAAGGGAAAGGCGCAGTCTTGCAGTTCCATCATCACGCCTTGAAGGGCGTGCTGGGCCTTTTCAACGGGAACTTCCAGCAGACTCAGCACGATGGGCTGATCCTTGCCCAGCATTTCGCCGGAAGCGATGCGAAACAGAATGGCGTAACCAATTTGACCTGCTGCGCCGGTAACGGCTACGCGGACGGGCTTTTTACTCATGGTGAAATCTCCAGAAGGGTTAAGAAAAAACTCAGTGGGTGCAGTGGCGAACAGCTCGCAGTCACCTTTTTAGCGCGTCAAGTGTACTCTCGAAAACCCTAGGACGTCAATTTGTCTTATGTCTTATATAAGATATGATTCGGAAAAAATGACGACGTCATTCATTGAGACAAAACCACCATGCCAACCTTTCCTGAACCTGTCATCGAGCCTGCTTCGATGGTGCCCGAGACCGCCGTTGCACCGTCATCCACAGCCACGCCGGCTTTCAGTCCCCTGTACCAGCAAATCAAGGGACTGATTCTCAACAGTTTGCGCGCGGGCGAATGGAAGCCGGGTGAAACGATCCCCAGTGAAATGGATCTGGCGGCGCGTTTTCATGTGAGTCAGGGCACGGTGCGCAAGGCCATTGACGAATTGGCTGCCGAGAATCTGCTCTTGCGTCGCCAAGGGAAAGGGACTTTTGTCGCCACCCATGCCGAACAACAGGTGCAGTTCCGGTTTCTCAAGCTGGTGCCCGATAGCGGCACCCGGGGCAGTGAAGGCCCTGCGCAGCGTGAAATCATTGAATGCAAGCGTTGTCGCGCCAATGCCGAGGTGGCACGGGCGCTGGCTCTGCGCAATGGCGATAACGTTTTACAGGTGCGCCGGGTCCTGAGCTTTGGCGGTGCCCCCATCATCCTGGAAGATATCTGGTTGCCCGCAGCGCCTTTCAAAGGGCTGTCAGCAGAGCAATTGGCCAGCTACCATGGCCCCATGTACGCCCTGTTCGAGACCGAATTCAATATGCGCATGGTGCGTGCCGAAGAAAAGATAAGGGCCATTTCGGCTACCCCATTGCATGAGCAATTGTTGAAGGTGGCACCGGGAACACCCCTGTTGAGTGTCGAGCGCGTTGCCTTTACCTACCGTGATGAACCCATGGAACTGCGTCGCGGCTACTACCGGACCGACACCCATTACTACCATAACACGCTCGGCTAAATGGCTGTTTCCCTGGATGTCAGCTTGAAGTCCGTTTGGCGTGTCATCCTTGCGCATTAAAAGAAAATGTTTGACTGACATCAAACAACCAAGGGGTCTGGCGCTTGCTGCGTTGCAATAGAATTTACGAGTTCTTTTTACACGCGGTTACCCAGTCGTCAACTAACCATGAAAGCATCGTATGTCTGAAACAGCGGCTAACACAGAAAAAAAACGTCCCCAGTTCTACAACATTGATGGCGCATCGCTCATCAGCTACCGATGGCCGATTGCCTCGATTGCGTCGGGCATGCACCGGGTCAGTGGTGCCATTCTTTTTTTCCTGATGCCCTTCATCATCTGGATGTTCGATAACTCCATTTCTTCGGAAATTTCTTTCAACAAATTCAAGGCTGCCTTCAATGAGGGCATGCTGGGCCTGCCAGGTTTTATCTGGAAGCTGGTTGCCCTGGCCATCATCTGGGCCAGTCTGCACCACTTCATTGCGGGTCTGCGCCACCTCTGGATGGACACACATCATGAGCAGGTGACCAAAGAATTCGGTCGCCAGACGGCGGTGACGGTTCTGGTGCTGACGCTGACGCTCACCGTGGTGCTGGGCGCCAAACTTTTCGGTCTTTATTAAGTTCAGGAGATATACATGTCTGTCAATTTTGGATCCCACCGCTTGGTCGTCGGCGCTCACTATGGCATGCGCGACTGGCTGTCGCAACGCGTCACGGCCGTCCTCATGGTCTTGTTCACCGTGCTGGTGATTGCGCAACTGATTTTCAGCAGTGGCCCGATCGGCTACGAACTGTGGGCCGGCATTTTTTCGCCGCAATGGATGAAATCGCTGACCTTCCTGGTCATTCTGTCCATGCTCTACCATGTCTGGGTCGGCATGCGCAACATTTTTCAGGATTACGTCAAACCTTATGGCGTGCGTTTTGTCATGCACGTTTTTGCCATCGCCTGGCTGGTCGCTTGCACTGGCGGTGCCATCGAAGCCCTGTGGCGTTTGTAAGCCTGCGGTGTATCGACAGGTCTTTGTGCGCCGGGCTTATGTCAGTGCGTGCAGTATTTCACAACCAAGACAAAACTTATCATGACTGCAACTTCCAAAATTTCTACGCGTAAATTTGACGTCGTCATCGTCGGAGCCGGTGGCTCTGGCATGAGCGCGTCGCTGCAGCTGGCCAATGCCGGCTTGAACGTGGCGGTGCTCTCCAAGGTGTTCCCAACGCGTTCGCACACGGTGGCAGCGCAGGGCGGTATTGCCGCGTCGCTGTCCAACATGAACGAAGACAACTGGGACTTCCACTTTTACGACACCATCAAGGGCGGTGACTGGCTTGGCGACCAGGATGCCATCGAATTCATGTGCCGCGAAGCTCCCAAGGTGGTGTATGACCTGGAGCACTATGGCATGCCCTTTGACCGCAACCCCGACGGCACGATTTACCAGCGCCCGTTTGGCGGCCACACCAGCAACCACGGCGAAAAGGCCGTGCAGCGCGCCTGTGCCGCGGCTGACCGCACCGGGCACGCCATGCTGCACACGCTGTATCAGCAAAACGTCAAGGCGCGCACCAATTTCTTCGTTGAATGGATGGCACTCGACCTGATTCGCGATGCCGACGGAGACGTGGTCGGCGTGACCGCGCTGGAAATGGAAACCGGTGAAATGCACATCTTGCAAGCCAAGAATGTGCTGCTCGCTACCGGCGGTGCCGGGCGCATTTTTGCCGCCTCGACCAACGCCTACATCAACACCGGCGACGGCTTGGGCATGGCGGCGCGTGCCGGCATTCCGTTGCAGGACATGGAGTTCTGGCAATTCCACCCCACTGGCGTGTACGGTGCCGGTGTGCTGCTGACCGAAGGTTGCCGCGGTGAAGGCGCCATTTTGCGCAACAGCGAGGGTGAGCGCTTCATGGAGCGCTATGCGCCGGCCTACAAGGACCTGGCCACGCGCGATTTCGTCTCGCGTTGCATGGACCAGGAAATCAAGGAAGGGCGCGGCTGTGGTCCGAAAAAAGACTACATCAATCTCGACATGACGCACCTGGGGGCGGACACCATTGCCTTGCGGCTGCCGAGTGTGCAGGAGATCGGCCACAACTTCGCCAATGTGGACATCACCAAGGAACCCATTCCCGTAGTGCCGACCAATCACTACCAGATGGGCGGCATCCCCAGCAGCATTTCCGGTCAGGTGGTCGCCCCCAAGAATGGCCAGCAAGAGATCGTCAATGGTCTGTATGCAGTGGGTGAATGCTCATGTGTCAGCGTTCACGGTGCGAACCGCTTGGGCTGCAATTCCTTGCTCGACATCATTGTGTTCGGCTTTGCGGCAGGCGATCACATCATCCAGCAATCCAAGAAGATGGGTAGCCATAAACCGCTGCCGGCAGATGCCGCGACCCGCTCCTTGGAGCGCTTGAATCAGCTCGACAAGAGCACCTCGGGTGAATACTCGCAAGTGGTGGCGGGCGACATTCGCGCTGCGATGCAGCTGCACGCCGGTGTGTTCCGAACGCAGGCCAGCATGGATGAAGGTGTCAAGAAGATTGCCGCGCTGCGTGAACGCGTGGGCGGCATGGGTCTGAAAGACAAGTCAAAGGTGTTCAATAGCGACCGTATCGAAGCGCTCGAAGTGGACAACATGATCGAGGTGGCGCAGGCCACCATGGTTTCAGCGGCGGCGCGCAAGGAATGCCGTGGCGCCCACAGCGTGCTCGACTACGACCGCCCGGCTGACGACCCGACCTGCCCGTTGGGCCGCGATGATGTCAATTGGCTCAAGCACACGCTTTGGGACAAAGCCACCAACAGCCTGAGTTACAAGCCGGTGGTCCTCAAGCCGTTGACCGCCGAGTCGATCGCGCCCAAAGTCCGCACATTCTGATCTGGAACAGTCAAGGAGTATTCATATGGCAAAGCGTACCTTTCAAATTTACCGCTACAACCCGGATACCGACAGCAAACCCTACATGCAGACGCTTGAGCTGGAGCTCGATGGCAGCGAACGCATGTTGCTCGATGTGCTCGTCAAGCTCAAGGCCCTGGACCCGACGCTGTCGTACCGGCGCTCCTGCCGTGAGGGTATTTGCGGCTCGGACGCGATGAACATCAACGGCAAAAATGGCTTGGCCTGCCTGATCAACATGCGCACCCTGCCAGACACCATTGTCTTGAAGCCGCTTCCTGGCTTGCCCGTGATCCGGGACCTGATCGTCGACATGACGCTGTTCTTCAAGCAGTACCATTCGATCAAACCTTACCTCATCAACGAAACCCGGCCACCCGAAAAAGAACGCCTGCAAAGCCCGGAAGAGCGCGATGAACTCAACGGCCTGTACGAGTGCATCTTGTGTGCGAGCTGCTCGACCAGCTGCCCGGTGTTCTGGTGGAACCCTGATAAATTTGTCGGTCCCGCCGGACTGCTGCAAGCCTACCGCTTCATTGCCGACAGTCGTGACGAGGCGACCAGCGAACGCCTGGACAACCTCGAAGACCCCTACCGTCTGTTCCGCTGCACCACCATCATGAATTGCGTCGATGTCTGCCCCAAGGGCCTGAACCCGACCAAGGCCATTGGCAAGATCAAGGAACTCATGGTGCGTCGCGCCATCTGATATGCCAGCATCGAGTAAGGCTGTGGGCGACGAACTGATCGACGAACGTGGGTTGAGCAAGCTCAGGTGGCGGTGTCGCCGAGGCCTGCTCGAAAACGATATTTTCATCGAACGGTTTTTCAAAAGGTTTGCCAGTACGCTCACTGTCAAGCAGGTGCAAGGTCTGAACGCTTTAATGGACTTAAGCGATTCGGACCTGCTGGATTTGCACCTTGGGCGCAAGACGCTGGCTCAAGTCGATGCCGACCTGGTGCGGGACGAAGTTTGCGAAGTTTTAGATATGTTGAAACAACCACCTGAAAGGTCACTATGAAGCTAGCTGAAAACAAAGCCACCCTGTCGTTTAGCAATGGCAGCCCGAGCGTCGAATTGCCGGTTTACCAGGGCACGGTCGGCCCGGATGTGATCGACATTCGCAAGCTATATGGCCAAACCGGCATGTTCACCTACGACCCGGGGTTTTTGTCAACCGCATCGTGCCAGTCCGCCATCACTTACATTGATGGTGACAAAGGTCAATTGCTGTACCGCGGCTACCCGATCGAGCAATTGGCCACGCAATGTGACTACCTCGACACCTGCTTCCTGTTGCTCAATGGCGAACTGCCCAAACAGCAAGAACGCGACGACTTCCACAAGCTCATCATCAGCCACACCATGGTGCATGAGCAGATGCAATTTTTCCTGCGTGGCTTCCGTCGCGACGCACACCCCATGGCGGTATTGACCGGTCTGGTGGGTGCCCTGTCTGCCTTCTACCATGACAGCACCGATATTCACAACGCAGAACATCGCAAGATCGCGGCAATTCGCCTGATCGCCAAGATGCCAACGCTGGTCGCCATGGCCTACAAGTACGGTGTGGGCCAGCCCTACATGTACCCGCAGAACGACCTCAGCTACGCGGGGAACTTCATGCGCATGATGTTCGGAACACCCTGCGAAGACTTCAAGGTCAATCCGGTGGTGGAACGCGCGTTGGACCGGATCTTCATCCTGCACGCCGACCACGAGCAAAATGCCTCCACTTCGACGGTGCGCCTGTGCGGCAGCTCGGGCACCAACCCGTTTGCAGCGATTGCAGCGGGCGTGGCCTGCCTGTGGGGCCCGGCACACGGCGGTGCCAACGAAGCCTGCCTGAACATGCTCGAAGACATCCAGCGTCAGGGTGGTGTGGCCAAGGTCGGTCAGTTCATGGAGCAGGTCAAGGACAAGAACTCCGGCGTCAAACTCATGGGTTTTGGTCACCGCGTGTACAAGAATTACGACCCACGCGCCAAGCTCATGCAGGAAACATGCAACGAAGTGCTGGCCGAACTGGGCCTGGGCAACGACCCGCTGTTCAAGCTGGCCAAAGAGGTGGAAAAAATTGCCCTGGAAGACGACTACTTCGTCTCGCGCAAGCTTTACCCCAACGTCGACTTCTACTCTGGCATCGTGCAACGCGCCATCGGTATTCCGGTCAACCTGTTCACGGGCATCTTCACGCTGGCGCGTACCGTCGGCTGGATTGCCCAGCTCAACGAAATGATCAGCGACCCCGAGTACAAGATCGGCCGTCCGCGCCAGTTGTTCACCGGTTCCGTGACCCGTAACGTTTTGCCAGTGGCTGAACGCTAACAGAAACCTTGCGCTTCATGAGCCCGCCGGCTGGCAACACCGGCGGGCTTTTTTGTCGGTGACCGAACGGGCGTATCAGCCGTTTAAAATCCGCGACTCACCTAGGAAACACCATGGGACGCACCCTGTACGACAAACTCTGGGACGAACACGTCGTCCACATCGAAGAAGACGGCACCGCACTGCTTTACATTGACCGCCATCTGGTGCATGAAGTCACCAGCCCGCAGGCGTTCGAGGGCCTGCGCCAAGCCAAGCGGCCGGTCTGGCGCGTCAGCTCGATCGTGGCCACCGCAGACCACAACACGCCCACCACCGGCTGGGAGCGTGGTTATGACGGCATCACCGACCCGACCAGCAAGGAGCAGGTGATGACGCTCGACGCCAATATCAGGGAATACGGTGCTGCCGCCTATTTCCCGTTCATGTCGAAGCGCCAGGGTATCGTTCACGTGATCGGTCCCGAAAACGGTGCCACCTTGCCTGGCATGACTGTTGTTTGCGGCGACTCGCATACCTCCACCCACGGCGCCTTTGGCGCACTGGCGCACGGCATTGGCACCAGCGAGGTCGAACACGTGTTGGCGACGCAGACGCTGCTGGCCAAAAAAGCCAGGAACATGCTGGTCCGGGTCGAAGGCGCCTTGCCGCGTGGCTGCACTGCCAAAGACATCGTGCTGGCGATCATCGGCAAGATCGGTACCGCAGGTGGGACGGGCTACACCATTGAATTTGGTGGCGCCGCCATCCGAGCCCTCAGCATGGAAGGCCGCATGACGGTGTGCAACATGGCCATCGAGGCAGGTGCCCGTGCGGGTCTGGTGGCGGTGGATGACAAAACCATCCAGTACATCAGGGGCCGCCCGCTCGCACCTGGCTTCAATGCTGCCAACGAGGCAGCTTCAGCGGTCGAATGGGATCAGGCGGAGGCTTACTGGAAAACCTTGCATTCCGATGCCGACGCGCACTTCGACGCCGTCGTTGACATCGACGCCTCAAAGTTGGTGCCGCAAGTGACCTGGGGCACCTCGCCCGAGATGGTGCTTGGCATCAATGACCGGGTACCTGATCCTGACCGTGAAAAAGACGTCAACAAGCGCGGTGCCATCGAGCGCGCACTGGCCTACATGGCGCTGGAGCCAGGCAAGGCGCTGAGCGACCTGTATGTGGACAAGGTGTTCATTGGCTCCTGTACCAACAGCCGCATCGAAGACATGCGCGAGGCGGCCGCCGTGGTGAAAACACTGGGCCGAAAAGTCGCGTCGAACATCCGCCTGGCGATGGTGGTGCCGGGTTCCGGAGTGGTCAAGGCGCAAGCGGAGCGCGAAGGCCTGCACGAGATTTTTCTTGCGGCTGGCTTTGAATGGCGCGAACCCGGTTGCTCGATGTGTCTGGCCATGAACGCCGACCGGCTCGAGCCCGGCGAGCGTTGCGCCTCCACCAGCAACCGCAACTTCGAGGGGCGTCAAGGCGCTGGTGGGCGCACCCATCTGGTCAGCCCCGCCATGGCAGCGGCGGCGGCCGTCCATGGCCATTTTGTCGATGTGCGCAAGTTTGTCTAACCCAACCCCTAGGACTTCACCATGAAATCTCTGAGCGCCCTGTTGATCGCCATTGGCATGCTGGCACTGGTCGGTTGCAACACCGTCAAAGGCGTGGGCCAGGACCTGCAAAAAGCAGGTTCAACGATCGAAGATGCAGCCAAGAAAAAATAAAGGCACCTCATGCAAAAATTCACCCTGCTCAAGGGCCTCGTTGCGCCGATGGACCGGGAAAATGTGGACACCGACGCCATCATCCCGAAGCAGTTCCTCAAATCGATCCGCAAAACCGGCTTCGGCCAGAATCTGTTCGATGCCTGGCGTTATCTGGATGCGGGCTTTCCCGGCCAGGATCCTGCCAGCCGCAGACCCAACCCCGACTTTGTGCTGAACCAGCCGCGCTATCAGGGCGCATCGATCCTGCTGACGCGCAAGAACTTTGGCTGCGGTTCCTCTCGCGAGCATGCGCCCTGGGCCTTGGACCAATTTGGTTTTCGCGCCATCATTGCCCCCAGCTATGCCGATATTTTCTTTAACAACAGCTTCAAGAATGGCCTGTTGCCCATCGTGCTGTCTGAGGCGCAGGTAGCACAGCTCTTTGACGAGGTGATTGCATTCCCCGGCTACAGTTTGACGATCGACCTGGAACGCCAGGTCGTCATCAAACCTGATGGCGTCGAGCTGCCTTTCGAGGTGCAGGCGTTTCGCAAATATTGCTTGCTTAACGGCCTCGACGACATTGGCCTGACGCTGCGCCATGCTGACAAGATCAAGGCCTTCGAGGCAGAACGTCTGGCGCAAAAACCCTGGCTGGCGCACACCCTGCTGACCTGAGCCATTTCCTATGAATCGCACATCATGACAATGAAAATTGCAGTTTTACCCGGTGACGGCATCGGCCCGGAGATCGTCACCGAGGCAGTCAAGGTTCTGCACGCGTTGGAACTCGATCTCGAGATGGAAAGCGCTTTGGTCGGCGGTGCCGCATATGAAGCCCACGGCCATCCCTTGCCAGAGTCCACTCTGAAGCTGGCCAAAGAGGCTGATGCCGTTCTGTTCGGTGCGGTGGGCGACTGGAAATACGACACGCTCGACCGACCGCTGCGCCCGGAGCAGGCCATTCTGGGCCTGCGCAAGCACCTCGGCTTGTTTGCAAACTTTCGTCCGGCCATTTGCTACGAGCAACTGGTGGCGTCGTCCAGCCTCAAACCCGAACTGATTGCGGGCCTGGATATCCTGATCATCCGCGAATTGACCGGCGACATTTACTTTGGTCAACCGCGTGGCCGCCGAGTTGCCGTCGACGGGCATTTCCCGGGCAGCGATGAAGCCTTCGACACCATGCGCTACAGCCGCCCCGAGATCGAGCGCATTGCCCATGTGGCCTTTCAGGCGGCGCGCAAACGCAAGGCGGCGGGCTCCGAGGGCCGCGTCACCAGCGTTGACAAGGCCAACGTGCTGGAAACCTTCCAGTTCTGGAAAGACGTCGTGACCGAGGTCGGTTTGCAGTACCCCGACGTGGCGCTTGACCACATGTACGTGGACAACGCCGCCATGCAACTGGTGCGCGCACCCAAGATGTTCGACGTGGTGGTCACTGGCAACCTGTTTGGTGACATCCTGAGCGACGAGGCCTCAATGCTCACCGGCTCGATCGGCATGCTGCCCTCGGCCTCGATGAATGCCGACAACCAGGGATTGTTCGAGCCCAGCCATGGCAGTGCCCCCGACATTGCCGGCAAGGGCATTGCCAACCCCTTGGCAACCATCTTGAGCGCCGCCATGATGCTGCGTTTCAGCCTGAACCAGGCGCAGGCGGCAGACCGCATTGAGACAGCGGTCAAGGCCGTGCTGGCGCAGGGCTTGCGCACGGCTGACATCGACAGTGCCGGCAGCACGCGTGTCAGCACCCGTGACATGGGCGATGCGGTGGTCAAGGCCTTGCAGCAGCGGTGAAGCGGGGCAAATGCTGTCTGTTTGTCCTCTGAAGACTTGTCAACATGTAATTGATCTGAAAAGGGTTTGTGATGAAAGTAGGTAACTTGGTGGGTTTGGTGGGCTGGCGTGGCATGGTGGGTTCGGTGCTGATGGACCGCATGCAGAGCGAAGGCGATTTCGCACTGATCGAGCCCGTGTTTTTTTCCACCTCCAATGCCGGTGGTGCCGCACCGTCTTTGGCCAAAAACGAAGCCACGCTGAAAGATGCTTTCGACATTGATGCGCTGAAAAAGTGCGACATCATCATCAGTGCCCAAGGCGGCGACTACACCACGGCGGTGTTTCCCAAGTTGCGCGCCGCAGGCTGGCGCGGTCACTGGATCGATGCCGCCTCGACCCTGCGCATGAAAGACGATGCCATCATCATCCTCGACCCGGTCAACCTGCCCGTCATCCAGACCGCGCTGCAAAAAGGCGGCAACAACTGGATCGGCGGCAACTGCACCGTGAGTTGCATGCTCATGGGTGTGGGTGCCTTGTACAAGGCGGGACTGGTCGAGTGGATGAGCACGCAAACCTACCAGGCGGCCAGCGGCGGCGGTGCCCAGCACATGCGCGAATTGCTGACGCAGTTCGGCACCCTCAACGCCGAAGTCCGGGACTTGCTGGATGACCCCAAATCGGCCATTCTGGAAATTGACCGCAAGGTGATTGCCAAACAGCGCGCCCTGAGCGCCTCTGAAACCGCCAACTTCAGCGTGCCGCTGGGTGGCTCGCTGATTCCGTGGATCGACAAGGACCTCGGGCTTGGCAAGCAGTCCGACGAGCCCGGTTGGGGCGTGTCGCGCGAAGAGTGGAAAGGCATGGCCGAGACCAACAAGATCCTGGGTCAGGGCGCCGCTTTTGGCACTGCCGAGACCCCGGTGGACGGCTTTTGCGTTCGCGTCGGGGCCATGCGCTGCCACAGCCAGGCGCTCACCTTCAAGCTCAAGAAGAACGTGCCATCGGCCGATATCGAAGCCATGATCGCCGCCGACAATGCCTGGGTCAAGGTCGTGCCCAACACGCGCGAGGCGACGATCCAGGATCTGACCCCGGTCGCCGTGACCGGTACGCTCACCATCCCCGTGGGGCGGATTCGCAAGCTGGCCATGGGGCCTGAGTACGTGGGCGCGTTCACCGTGGGTGACCAGTTGCTGTGGGGCGCTGCCGAGCCGCTGCGCCGCATGTTGCGTATCTTGTTGCAAGCCTGAGACACCACGTCGCATAAGACCACCTTTTGTTTTATTCAACGCATGATTTGTGCTCTGGATGTTCTTGTGCCACCATATAGAATCGACATGGGTTGGCAGACTTGGTGTCTGCTGCCTCGATGGCATCTGGACGACTTGAATGGGGCATGACTGCGAGAGCGTGTTCCTGTTTTTTCTTGCAGATTGAAACTGGAGTCAATAAATTGATGGCTAAGTCTTATCGATGCGAACTCACCGCTGTGGCCTTTGCGGCGCTGCTGGCTTTGGCTGGAACCGATGCGCATGCGCTGTCGTTGGGTCGGATCAGCGTTCAATCTGCCCTGGGTGAACCCTTGCGTGCTGAAATCGAGATTCCGGAGATCACGCCCGAAGAAGCCGCCACGCTGCAGGCCCAGGTCGCTTTGCCAGCGGCTTTCAAGTCGTCGGGCATGGAGTACAGCCCGGTGCTGTCAAGTGTCAGGATCAGCCTCCAAAAGCGTTCTGATGGACGCGCTTACCTGCGCTTGAGCGGCGAACGCCTGGTTCAGGAGCCATTTGTCGACCTGATTCTGGAGGCTAACTGGAGTGCGGGTCGCATGGTGCGCGACTACACCCTGCTGTTCGATCCGCCCAGTGTGCGCGCGCCGGCACAGCCGATCGCGGCTCCTTTGATGGAGCCCAGGGCAACCCCGGTGCCACGTGCGGCGCCGCGATCCGAGCCACCGTCCGCGCCTGGGGTTGCCCGCCAGGGCGTCGCGGGTGCCGGCGCCACGCCAGCGGTGACTGCCCGCAGCAACCGACAGCAGGTGACGGTTCGACCCGGTGAAACAGCCAGCAAAATTGCTTTGGCGCACAAGTCGTCCAATGTTTCCCTGGATCAAATGCTGGTGGCGATGCAGCAGACCAATCCCAGGGCTTTCATTGAAGGCAACGTCAACCGCATCAAGGCCGGGGCGATCCTGCGCATGCCGACCGAAGAGCAGGCACAGATCGTCTCGCCGGTGCAGGCCGCCCAGATCATCACGGCGCAAAGTCAGGATTTCAATCGTTTCCGTCAAACGCTCGCCGCCAATGCGGTGCTTGTCAAGCAGGCGCCAGCCGAGCGTGCCATCAGCGGCACCATTCAGGCGACGGTGGAGGATAAGAATGCGGTGACGCAAACATCCGACAAGCTGACGCTGTCCAAGGGCGCGGTGCAAAGCGCATCCGATCTGGAACAGTTGGCACAAGCCCGCGAGGCCGAGGCCAGCGCTCGCCGAGCTGCCGAGATCAGCAAGAACACCGAGGAGCTCAACCAACTGGCCAAAACGGCTGCCTTGATGGCTGCCTCCGGGGCCGCCTCCGCCAATGTGGCCGAGTCGGCGGCGCCCATGCCTGCGGCGTCGACCCCGGATATTGCCGTTGCTGCGCCTGCTACCCAAACACCGGCTTCTGCAGCCGTGACGCCGCCTGCTAACGTTCCTGCACCCACATCCGGTTTTCTGGATGAACTGATCGCCAACCCCTTGTTGCCGGCGGGTGCCGCTGCGCTGATTGCGTTGCTGGCCGGGTTGGGGTTCTATAAAGTCCGTCAGCGCAAGGAAAAAGAGCTTGCCGAAAGTTCGTCCTTCATGGAAAGTGGTTTGCAGGCAGAGTCATTTTTTGGCAGTAGTGGCGGCCAGAATGTTGATACTGACGATAGCCAGATCCCGGGATCACCGGAGTCGTATTTCCCCAGCCTGCTGAAATCAGATGAGGATGCTGACCCGCTGGCCCAGGCCGAGATCTATCTGGCTTATGGCAGGGATGTCCAGGCTGAGGAAGTTTTGAAAGAGGCCCTGCAAACCCAACCTGAGCGCCTTGCGATCCATCAAAAGTTGCTGAGTATGTATGCCAAACGTCAGGATGCCAAGGCTTACGCAGCCATGGCGATCCTGGCTCGTCCCTTGACCCAGGGTAATGGCCCGCAGTGGGCCCAGATTTGCCGGACCGGCCTGGAACTGGAACCAGGCAATGCCTTGTACCTTGCGCAAGGCCAGTCGGCATCTCCGCCAAGCGTCTCCCCGCAGGCGACTTTGGCTGCGGCTGCGCCGACGCTGCCGGCCGATGCCGCTCCGGTGGATGCCGGTCAGCCAGCGGGTGACAGCTTGGTCGATCTGGACCTGGATCTGGATTTTTCCATCGATGAGTCAGCTCCCGCTACTCCCGAGGTACCCTCGGGCATGATGGCGTTTGACATGGACGCGTTGTCGCTGGATCTGGGTGACAGCAACCCGGACGGCAATGCAGCGCCCTCAGACACGAACGCCGATCCCCTGGAATCGAAATTGGCGCTGGCCGAAGAATTCAAGGCGAGTGGTGATGATGACGGTGCGCGTGATCTGATCAAGCAGGTCATCGCCGAGGCTGATGGCGCCATCAAGGCCAAGGCACAGCAGGCGCTGAGTCAACTTTAATGGCATCTGCGGATGGGATTCGATCCGCAAGCACTCGCTCGCGTTGCCTTGGGAATCAGTTACCACGGTGGCCATTATCAGGGGTGGCAAAGCCAGCCTTCGCGGCAGACGGTGCAGGATCAACTCGAAATTGCTCTGGAGAGCTTTGCCAACCACCGGGTCTCCACCCTGTGTGCCGGCCGCACCGACGCCGGCGTCCACGGCCTGATGCAGGTGGTGCACTTCGACACGCCACTGGCGCGTCCCGAGACCGCCTGGGTGCGTGGCCCCAACGCCCTGTTGCCCCATGACATAGCGGTGCAGTGGGCCAGGGTGGTGCCCAGGGCGTTTCACTGCCGGGCCAGTGCAACATCGCGGCGTTACGTCTATGTGGTGCTGCAATCGCCGGTCCGACCCAGTCTGGATCGTGGCCGGGTGGGGTGGGTCTGCCGCCCCTTGCAGATCGAGTTGATGCAGCAAGCCGCTCAGCAACTGATTGGCGAACATGATTTCACCTCGTTTCGGGCCAGTGCCTGCCAGGCTCTGTCGCCAGTCAAAAACATGCTGCGCATTGCCATTTCCAGGCGCGGCAGCTACTGGCGTTTTGAGTTCGAGGCCAATGCGTTTTTGCACCACATGATTCGCAACATCATGGGATGCCTGCTCTACATTGGCGATCGACGCCGACCGGTGAACTGGATGCAGCAGGTGCTGCTGGCGCGTGACCGTGATGCCGCAGCGCCCACGTTTTCGCCCGACGGGCTGTACTTTGTAGGGCCGCGCTACGAGTCGCATTGGGGCTTGCCGGACGACTCCCCCTTGCTCGATGGATTGCCATGAACCAGAAGGTTGAAGTGGCTTTGCCGGGACTGAACCGCACCCGCATCAAGATCTGCGGCCTCACGCGTGAAGCGGATGTCGATGCTGCAGTGGCGGCTGGTGTCGATGCGATTGGCTTTGTGCTGTACGCCAAAAGCCCGCGTGCCGTCTCCGCTGCGCGTGCGGCAGAGCTGGCGCGCCGCTTGCCGCCCTTTGTCACGCCGGTGCTGCTGTTTGTCAATGAAACCCTGGACGCGGTCCGTGTCGCCTGCGCCCAGGTGCCTGGCGCCATGCTGCAGTTTCATGGCAATGAAACAGCGCAAGACTGCCAGGCTGCAAGCGTTGCATGCCAGCGCCCTTACCTGCGTGCTGCGCGTATTCCCCTGGGTGAGGCCGGCCGAGATTTTGATCTCTTAAAATTTGCTGAAAATTACTCACAGGCCCAAGGCCTCCTGCTCGACGCGCAAGTGGACGGGTATGGCGGCGGCGGGCACGCATTCAATTGGTCACTGCTTCCTCCAAACGTCAACGCTCACCTCGTCTTGAGTGGTGGGCTCAGCGCTGCCAACGTGATCGACGGTATTGTGCAGGTGCGCCCGCGTTGCATCACGCTGGCGGTTGACGTCAGCTCCGGCGTCGAGGTTCCGGGTCGAAAAGGGATCAAGGATCCCGCCCGGATCCGTGAATTTGTGGCCGCCGTGCGGCGTGCCGACCATCACATCAACCATTCGAGTTAAGCATGTTTGAATACCAGCAACCCGACCTGCGGGGTCACTTCGGCGTCTATGGCGGCAGTTTTGCTTCTGAGACGCTGACCCACGCCATCAACGAACTCAAGAACGCTTACGCCAAGTACCAGACCGACCCCGAATTCATGGCTGAATTCAACTACGAGCTGGCGCATTTTGTCGGTCGCCCAAGCCCCGTTTACCACGCTGCGCGCATGAGCCGGGAGCAGGGCGGCGCGCAAATCTTCCTCAAGCGTGAAGACCTCAATCACACCGGCGCGCACAAGATCAACAACACCATCGGCCAGGCCATGCTGGCCAAACGCATGGGCAAGCCGCGCATCATTGCCGAAACCGGTGCCGGCCAGCACGGCGTGGCCACCGCCACCATCTGCGCGCGGTATGGCCTCGAGTGCGTGGTCTACATGGGCAGCGAAGACGTCAAGCGCCAGAGTCCCAACGTCTACCGCATGAAGTTGCTCGGCGCCACCGTGGTGCCGGTCACCAGCGGCAGCTGCACGCTCAAGGACGCGCTCAATGAAGCCATGCGCGACTGGGTGGCCAATGTGGACAACACCTTTTACATCATCGGCACGGTGGCCGGGCCCCACCCCTACCCGATGATGGTGCGCGATTTCCAGAGTGTCATCGGCAAGGAATGCCTGGTGCAAATGCCCGAGATGCTGCAAGCTGCGGGCTGCAGCACCGGTCAGCCCGACGCGGTGGTGGCCTGTGTCGGTGGCGGCAGCAACGCCATGGGCATTTTTTACCCCTACATCGCGCATGAAGCCACGCAACTCATTGGTGTCGAGGCGGCGGGTGAGGGCATGGACAGCGGCAAACATTCGGCCAGCATCCAGCGCGGCAGCCCCGGTGTGTTGCACGGCAACCGCACCTATGTGCTGCAGGACGACAACGGTCAGGTCACCGAGACCCACAGCATCAGCGCCGGACTCGACTATCCCGGCGTTGGCCCCGAGCACGCCTACCTCCACGACATTGGCCGCGCGCAATACGTCGGCATCACCGACGCCGAGGCGCTGGCGGCATTCCACTACCTGTGCCGCACCGAGGGCATCATCCCGGCGCTCGAATCCAGCCATGCCGTGGCCTATGCCATGAAACTCGCCAGGACCATGCGCGCTGACCAGTCGATTTTAGTCAACCTGTCGGGTCGGGGTGACAAGGACATCGGCACCGTGGCCGACCTGAGTCATGCCGACTTCTACTGTCGACCGAGTTGTCAGGGCCAGTCGGTCAAGGGTGGCCTGGCCGTCGACGAAGCCATTGTGAAGGTAGTCAAATGAGCCGCATCGCCGCTACGTTCAACCAATTGCAAGCCCAAGGCCGCAAGGCGCTGATCCCCTTTGTCACCGCCGGTTTTCCCTACCCGGACGTTACGCCCGAACTGATGCATGGCATGGTGGCTGGCGGTGCCGACGTGATCGAACTCGGCGTGCCGTTCTCCGATCCCAGTGCCGACGGACCGGTAATCCAGATGGCCGGTGACAGGGCGCTGGCGGCCGGTGTCGGTCTGGTCCAGGTACTGGCCATGGTGCGCGAATTTCGTCAGACCAATGACAACACCCCGGTGGTGCTGATGGGTTACGCCAACCCGGTGGAGCGCTACAACCAGAAACACCCGCATGCCGGTGCCGTTGCGGGTACCAGCGCTTTTGTGCAGGACGCTGCCGCAGCGGGTGTCGATGGTGTGCTCATCGTTGACTACCCGCCTGAAGAGTGCGAGGAATTTGCCGCCGAGCTCAAGGCCAATCAGATGGATCTGATCTTCTTGCTGGCGCCTACCAGCACCGTTGATCGCATGCAGCAGGTGGCGCGCATCGCCAGTGGTTATGTGTATTACGTGTCGCTCAAGGGGGTCACCGGCTCCGGCGCGCTCGATACTGCCGCGGTCGAGGCCATGCTGCCGCGCATTCGCCAGCATGTCAGCGTCCCTGTGGGCGTGGGCTTCGGCATCCGCGATGCCGCCACGGCGCGCGCCATCAGCCGGGTGGCCGACGCGGTGGTGATTGGCAGCCGTATCATTCAATTGATCAGTGACAAGCCGCGCGACCAGGTTGTCGCGACGGCTGAGTCGTTTCTGCACGAAATCCGAACTGCGCTCGATTCATAATTTGCCATTCTCCTGAAAGACGAACAAGGACACACCATGAGTTGGCTCGAAAAACTGCTTCCTCCCAAAATCCAGCACACCAATCCGCAAGACCGGCGCAGCGTGCCTGGCGGTCTGTGGATCAAATGCCCCAGTTGCGACTCGGTGCTTTACAAAACCGACCTGGAACAAAACCAGAATGTGTGCCCGAGCTGCAACCACCACCACCGCATCGGGGCGCGGGCGCGACTGAATGTTTTTCTGGACAACGAAGGCCGTTATGAAATCGGCCAGGAAGTGCTGCCTGTCGATGCGCTCAAATTCAAGGACAGCCGCAAATACCCGGAACGCCTGAAAGAAGCACTGGAAAATACCGGTGAAACCGACGCCCTGGTGGTGATGGGCGGCTCGGTACTGGGCATCGGCCTGGTAGCGGCCTGCTTCGAATTTGAATTCATGGGCGGCAGCATGGGCTCGGTGGTGGGCGAGCGCTTCGTGCGCGGCGTGCACACCGCCATCGAGCAAAAGGTGCCGTTTGTCTGCTTTACCGCCACTGGCGGCGCGCGCATGCAAGAGGGGCTGCTCAGCCTGATGCAAATGGCCAAGACCAATGCCGCCTTGACCCATCTGGCCAAGAAGGGACTGCCTTTCATCAGCGTGCTGACCGACCCCACCATGGGGGGTGTCAGCGCCGGTTTTGCCTTTCTGGGCGACGTGGTGATTGCCGAACCGAAGGCCCTGATTGGTTTTGCCGGGCCGCGCGTGATCGAGTCGACGGTGCGTGTTACGCTGCCCGAAGGTTTTCAGCGGGCGGAATTCTTGCAGACCAAGGGGGCTGTCGATTTGATTTGCGACCGCAGGGAACTGCGCAAGACGATTGCCAGCACGCTGGCCATATTGACGCGCCAGAGCGCTGATGCGCTTGCGTGAGGTGCTGTCGTGAAGATGGTCTCTCCGACAGGAATCGAACCTGTATTTCACGCTTAGGAGGCATGCGCACTATCCATTGTGCTACGGAGAGGATGCCTGATTTTAGGCGCTGAAGCCGGCTTGCCGACGCGTTGCGCGTCGAGCGGTTTTCCAGGGAAGTCATTTCTAGAGTTTGTCCGTCACTTCATCAAGGAGTCATCATGAGCACTGCACCCCACGCTTGGCGTTTTTTCAGGGCCGGCGGTTTCGACCAGGTTCGGCTCGACACGGCAGCCGATTTACTGGCGCTGGAACAACTGGATCAGAAACTGTGGGTGGCCTTGTCCTGCCCGGTCAAGGGCATTGAATTCGACGCACGCACGCTGGAACTCATCGACACCGATCACGACGGCCAGGTGCGCGCGCCCGAGCTGCTGCAGGCCATCGCCTGGGTTGGAGAACGTTTGCGCGACGCTGCCGTCCTGACGCAAAACCTCGCGGGTGTCCCCGTTGCCCAGATTCGCGCGGATGATCCCTGCGGGCAAGGCATTCATGAGGCCGCGCTGGCTCTGGCCCGCGACCTGGGCAAACCGGATGTCGAACTTCTGACGGTGGCAGAAACCAGCGACGCGCGTCACGCCGAAGCCGCGCGCGCTCAGAGTGCCTGGGAGACTGCCGGGCAAGCACTGCAGCCCCTGGGGGAAGCCAGCGCGGCGGGCTTTTCCTTGTTCAAGGCGCTCGAGGCCAAGATCGATGATTATTTCGTCCGCTGCCAACTGGCTGCATTCGATGACCGAGCCAGTGCTGCCCTCAATGTGTCCGAAGACACCTTGAAAGCCATGGCGCCCACTGCGCTGCAGGCCGGCTCCCAGGCGATCAGCGATTTGCCGTTGGCACAGGTCACACCCGCAGCCAGTTTGCCCTTGGTGAGCGGCTTGAATCCGGCCTGGGCCGCCCAGTTGACTGCCTTGCGCGAACAGGTGGTGCTGCCGCTGCTGGGCCAGCGGGATGTTTTGAGCGCTGCCGACTGGCAAGCCCTCAAGGGTCAACTGGCAGCCTATGGCGAATGGCAGGCCGCAAAGCCCGACCCTGAAGCCGTCTCCGATGGCGTGCGCGACCTGGAAAAGCTGTCACGCTACGTGCGCGACCTGCAAGCTTTGGCTAACAATTTTGTCGCCTTCAAGGACTTTTACACCGCCCAGGGCAAAGCCACCTTCCAGGTCGGTACGCTGTACCTGGACAGTCGCTCGTGCGAGTTGTGCGTGGCGGTCAACGATGCCGCTAAACACGCCGCGATGGCCGCGTTGGGGCGCATTTGCCTGGTGTATTGCGACTGCGTGCGCGGGGCAGAAAAAATGAGCGTCGCTGCCGCTTTCACCGCGGGCGACTCCGACCAGTTGATGGTGGGGCGCAACGGCGTGTTCTACGATCGTCAGGGACGCGACTGGGATGCCACCATCACCAAGATCATCGACCAGCCCATCAGCCTGCGCCAGGCCTTCTGGGCACCGTACAAGCAGTTCGCGCGGCTGGTGAGCGCGCAGCTGGAAAAAATGGCCGCCAGCAAGGCCAAGGCCTCCGACGACAAAATGGCGGCGCTGGCCGCCAATGCGGGTGCGCCAGCGGCGGCGCCCAAGGCGCCCCCGGCGCCCTTTGATGTGGCCAAATTTGCCGGCATCTTTGCCGCCATCGGTCTGGCCATCGGCGCCATCGGAACCGCGCTGGCAGCCCTGTTGGGAGGGTTGTTCAGCTTGAACTGGTGGCAAATCATTCTGGTGATGGCCGGGGTGGTGCTGTTGATCTCGGGTGCCTCGGTGATCGTGGCCTGGTTCAAATTGCGCAGCCGCAACCTGGGCCCGATTCTGGACGCCAATGGCTGGGCCATCAACGCGCGTGCCCGCATCAACATTCCATTTGGCACCTCGCTGACCAAGTTGGCGCAGCTGCCGCCCAATGCCGAGCGCTCGACCGTGGATCCCTACGCCGACAAGCCGTCCAAAGCGCCTTACCTGCTGATCTTGTTGGCCTTGCTGGCGTTGCTGGTCTGGGTGGTACGCTTCTAGATCGCCTCAGTCGAAGCGCTTCGTCCAGATCAAATCAATGGCAGTTTGCTCGCCGGTGCGGGCGCGCAGCGTGAGGTTTCTGGACAGGTCGTAAAAGATGGTGAAGACGCCCATGGTACCGGTCAGGCCGCTCTCATAAGCCACGTAAAAGTCGTTGCTGAGACGTTTGCCCAGCGTGACTGTGGTGCCAGTGGCGCCGTTGTCACCACCATTGCCTTGCAGGCTCAACTCATCGAGACCCAGGCTCTCCATCAAACTCGTGCTCGGCCCCTTGCCGTTGCCGCCGAGAAGGGCCAGTGCCGCCTGCTGCAGCAGGGCGGCCTCACCACCGCTGCCGCTGGCCGAGCGGCCCAGCACCAGCCAGGACAGCTTTTCCGCCTCGGGCAATTCGGGATCGGCATAGAGCCGGATGACCGGCGACAGCGCCGTGCCGCTCACCTGCACGCCCACGCGCTGGTCGAGTTTGGGGCGAATCGCCAGAATGTCCAGCATCGGGTTATCGAACGCGCCGACAAAGCGCAGGATGCCGTGCTCGATGTCCAGGCGCTGGCCATAGGCGCGGAAAGTGCCGCGCTCCGTGCGCACGGTACCGGTGAGCTTGGGTGGCTCCTTGTCGGTGGCCTGCAGCGACAATTTGCCTCGCAGATGAGTGTCAATACCGCGACCGCGCAACTGAAAGGCTTGCCCCAGATCGAGCGTGACCAGCAGGTCGGTGACCAGGCGGGGCGATGCTGGTGTGCCTGGCGCTTTGGCCAGCCCAGCCGGTGCCTGCGCATCCGTCGTGCCGGGTCGTCGTTGCACGATGACGTCATCGCCCAACTGCGGCGTGCTGTCGTCGGGTAGGGTGATCAGGGCCTGATCGGCGGCAAGATCGCCGCGCAAAGTCAGGCGCGCATCCCGCAGTTGCGCGGAAACTTTGCCCGACACCGCCACGCGCAGGTCAGGGCGACTGCTCAGGCGCAAGGCCTTGGCCTGCACCTCGAAGGCCATCGACAGGCGCGACAAAAAGTCGGCTTCGGTGTTGCCGGGCTGCCAGAAGATTGACCCGTTCAGGGCGAGTTGACCACCCGCGCCGGCCTTTGCGCCAGAGGCGCCTTGCAAGGTGAATTCCTCGATGTCGATCTGCTGCCCATGCAGCCGGGCGTTCAGCGTGCCGCCGCTGAAGTCGATGCCGTCTACCACCGAGCGCATGGCCAAGTCGCGCGCTTGCAGGCGGCCTGTCCATTCGGGCCGGTCCAGCGTTCCACTGAGGCTGACGTCGGCATCCATGGTGCCGCGCAGACGCCAGCCGGGCGGCGCCAGCGCCGACCAGGCATCGACCGGTGGCAGCTGAATCTGCAGGCTGCCGCCAATCGGCACATTCGTGGGCAGGATCCAGCCTGGCCCCTGCGGTTGAAACCGGGTGCTGAAGGCTGCCAAGGCTTTGCCAGCGCGCGCGCTGTCCCAGCGTACGCTGCTTGACAGGTAACCGTCGTCCAGGTTGACTTCGAGCCTGGCCTCGCGCATTTCGGCCGGCAGGTCTTGCGTGACGCCGTCGGCCGCGCGCAGGCGCAAATCGCCCGAGCTTCGCTCGAGCATGGCGCCCAGGTGCAGCGCATCCGTTTGCCTGGCATCCCAACTTCCGATCAGGACGACGTCGCTGCGCAAGCCGAGGTCGGCCATGGTCTTGCCGCTGAGTGCATCGAGCCACGCGAGCGGCAGGCCGGTGATGCGCCCCTGGCTGTGCCATTGGGTTTTGGGTTGGGTGGGTGCCGTCGTCTGGACCCCGCGCTGCGTCCACTCCGCCGCCTCCCAACTCAGACTGGTCTCGCCAGGCTGGGGGCCAAGCAAGCGGGCGCTGCCTGCTGAAATGGCCAGCGTCTTGTCAGCACCCTCGTCGTGCCAGTCCAGCTGGATGGGCTTGCCCTGGGTAACCCCCGTTTGCAGCGACCATGGGCCGGACTGGGTGTTGTCTTTCATGCGGAGTTCGAGCTGATCCAGGCTGCCTTGCCAATGCTGGTCGGTGAGCTGCCCTGCGCCGGCCTGCACTTGCCAGTCCAACTGGCGTTTGCCCCACTTCGCTTGACCTTGGCTGCTGAGGGTGAGGTCGGCCAGGGTGCCAGACACTTCGACCTGTACGCCGCTCAAGCGACCATCGACTGGGGGACTGACGCTATCCGATGAAGAGCTCAGCCAATCGAGTTGGCGCGCGCGCAGTCGACCCCCGATCTGCAGGGTGCGCCCCTGGTGCTGCCAGCCGCCCTGCCAGTGAGCCGCCAGATCGGCGCTGCCGCGCCAGTGAATGCCTTGCAGGGCGCTGGCGACAGCCGGCCAGCGCGCCAGCCACTGGCTGGCCTGGCTGGCATCCGTCACCTGGATCGCCAGCGTGCCCAAGCCGTCCTTGCTGGCCAGGTGGCCGTCGAGCGTGCCTTGCAAGCCGGGCAGTGTCAGCGCCAGTTTGCCGCGCGTTGCCCGGGTGCTGAGGTGATGGCTTAGCCGGCCCTCGAGATGGGCATCGTGCGCGTCGATTTGCAGCGCGCTCAAGGTCAATTGAGGGGCAGCCCAGACGCCTTCGACCGTCAGGCTTTGCAGTCGCAAGGTGCCCAGGTCAACCGGGGCCTGGTTGGTCTGATCGGCACTGGCGCTGCCGGGCGCAGCCTTGAGCTGCGCGCCAAAAGCCAAGCCGCTTCTGCCTTGCCGGGCTTGCAGCGTGCCGCTCATGGCGGCGCTGGCCAGACGGGTGTCGATGGCACCCGGGTTCACGTTGTGCAGGCTGGCCAGACCCTGCCACTGCCCCGCCTTGAACTGGCCTGAACCCGTGATGCTGCCGCCAGCGCCGGTAGCCTGCAAGGCCTGCAGTGCCCATTGGTCATGGTCGTAGCTGACATCGGCCTGCACGCTGGCGAGTGGCACGCGTTGCAGGTTCCACGGGCCAGGCAGGGCGTTGGCGAGCTTGAGCTGGCCCTGCCAGCCCTGGCCCGCAGGCGTCACGCTGGCCTCGCCGCTGAGGTCGGTTTGCGGCGCCTCGGGCCAGAGCACTGCCAGGTTCAAGGCGTGCCAGCGGGCATGGGCCCGGATGATGGGCTGTGCTTGCCAGGGGGCGACTTGCGCCGATACATCGGCTTGCATGGGCTCGGGCGGCCCGGCTTGCGCAACCGGGTCGGTGACTGGTTCGGGTTTCAGCTTGGCCGTCAGTACCAGCGTGGCATCCGGCCCGGCCAGCGTGCCGGATAGCTGGGCACTGGCCAACACGGACAAGGGCTGGCGGCTCGACGGCAGGGTGGTTTGCACGGTGCCCTGCACTTGCAACGCCAGCGCCATCGGGGCTACGGCTTGCAGGTCTGCACCGAGCTGGTAGCTGCCTGAAGCGATGCGCACCCGGCCATTTTCCAGGCGGTGAGTCTCGTGGTCATAGCGGTAGCGGCCGCTGACTTCGGTGGCTTGCAGTGCGGCGCCGCCGCTCCAGTGGATGTGGGCCACGGTGAATGGCACATCCACTTTGATGGGCAAGCGCAGGCTGCCTGGCGGGTCGAGCGGCGCAGCGCTGGTGGGGGGGCGCTGGTCGTCGATCGTCAAGGTGGCCACGCTGAGTTGGCTCAGGCGCAATTGCTTGTTCAGGTGCGGCCCGAGCGTCCAGGCCACGCCGATGTCGCTGGCCTCTACAGTGAGATCGCCTTGGCGCCAGCGCAGCCAGTCAATGTGGCCGCCAGCGCGCAGTGAGCCCTGCACGCCCCTGGCCTCGAGCGTTTGATCGGCTGGCAAAAAGCGCTGCAGCCGCGTCAGCACGGTGGCCAGCGAGCTGTCACTGCCACTCCACAGCCATAAGCCCGCCGCGAGCGCCAGCACGGCGACCAGCGTGGCGATCAGCAATTTCAGGCTCAGGCGCAGGGCGTTCATCGGTTCAAGCGGGTTCAGCAGTTCGTCAGAAGGTAAAACCAAGGTTCATGTGCAGGCGAAAGCTGTGCACATCCACGCCGTAGGCCAGGTCGATTTGCAATGGCCCCACCGGGCTCTTCCATCGCGCGCCGACGCCGACACCCACCTTGGCTGTGAGCTCGGAGGGTGTGTTGGCGACTGCGCCGGCGTCCACAAACACGGCGCTTTCCCAATCGCTCAAGTTACCGTTGATGCGGATGGGGCGCTGCCACTCGACGCTGCCCGTGGCCAGGTAGCGGCCCGATTCAACCGTGCCATCGGGCAAGGTCACACCGATGTCGTTGAGGCCGTAGCCGCGCACGCTGTTGTCGCCCCCCGTCAAAAAGAGCTGGGTGCTGGGCAGGGTGGCGTCCGCTTTGGCAATCACCGCCCCGGCAGACGCACGCATGGAAAGGCGACTGGCATCGGCCTGGTTGCGCGTCTCTGCCTTGCCGAGCGGCAGAAAACCCTGCCAGCGGCTCAGCACGCGTGCGTAGGGCTGGGCCTGGCCCCCCAGGGTGCTACCGCCACCCATTTCGGCGCCCCAACCCCAACCGGCCGAGGGGAACGGCAGGCTGTCGTAATACCGCACGGCAAAGGCATAGTTGGCGCTGATGGACTGGGCAATGACGGACTGCAGGCTGCCTTGATTCAAGGTGTCGGAACGGTCGAATTGCAGATACAGATTGCGATCGATGCGTTGGTTGCGCTGGTTGCGCCCGCCGCGCAATTGCAGGCTGGTGACATCCTGCGTGCCCAGCAACTGGTCCTGCAACAAGACCGAAGTCGCCCAGCGCCAGTTGTCCGTGTCGGGAGGCGAAGTCAACTCCGAGCCGATGGAACTGTCGTCGCGCTGCAGCATCACTTTGCTCACCGCACGCCAGCCTATGCCGGGTACTTGCTGGTGCGTGTGCTCGGCCGACAGGCGGGCGCCGTTGTCGGTGCTGGCACCCACGCCCAGCACCAGCTTTTGCCGCCGGGCCTCGCGCAGGTTGACCAGCACCGGTGCCGGATCGGCGCTGGCGCTGGTATCGAGCGTGATGAAGGCCGAGCTGAAGTAACCGCTGTCGGTCAGGCGCTGTTGGGCCGCCACCAGCTCGGTCTGGCTGTACGCTGCGCCCGGAATCAGGCGGGCCAGGCGCTGAACCAGCTCGGTGTCGTAAAACTGCAAGCCCGAGATGACCAGGTCACCCTGGTGATACATGCGTCCCGAGTCCAGCGTGAGCTGCAAATGCGCCTGCCCGGTTTCCGTGTCGATGTCAGCCAGCGAATGGCTGATGCGCCCGGTCGGATAACGCTGGATGGTGAGCTGGCGCAGTGCCTGCTGTTTGGCCGCATCCCACGCGGTTTGGCTAAAGCGGTTGCCGGCGCGCAGCGACCAGCTGGCGCGGATCTGCTCGCGCTGGGCTGCCGCCGCGTCATCGGTGGCGATGGCACCGGAGAACTCGATGCTGACCTGCGCAATGCGCGCGGCTTCACCCGGGTTGACCATGATCTTGACCACCGGCCAGGGCGTGCCGGCGCTGGCAGGCTGGCGTTCCATGCTGATGACCGGAGAAAAGTAGCCCAGCGTGGCGACAAGCTTGCGAGCGTCGTCATCGGCCAGGCGCATCAGTCGCTCCAGCTCGTCGTTGCTGAGGTCGGTGAGTTCACGGTAGCGTTGCAGTTCCAGGTGGCGCGTCAGCAGTTCCTTGATCTCATCGGGTGCCTCGATGTCGATCTGGAAAGCGGTAGCGGCCTTGGCGGCGCCTGGCGCCGGTGCAGCAGCCTCCTGGGCAGATGCCCAGGGAGAAACGCAGAGCAGGAGGGCAAGCAGCCAGAGTCGGCTCATTTGCTCAACAGCCGCATGGTGTCTTCCAGTCCCTTGAGCGTGAGCGCAAACATGCGCTGGCTCATGAGTTGCTGCACCAGGCTGATGCTCTGGCGGTATTGCCATACGCCTTGCGGCTCGGGGTTGATCCAGGCAAAGCGGGGGAAGGCGCTGGTCAGGCGCCCCAGCCATTCGACACCGGCTTCCTCGTTGTTGTACTCGACGCTGCCGCCGGGCTGCAAAATCTCGTAGGGGCTCATGGTGGCGTCACCAATGAAGATCAGCTTGTAGTCCTTGTTGTACTTGCGGATGATGTCCCAGGTGGCAAATTTCTCGGCATAACGGCGCCGGTTGTTTTTCCACATGAAGTCGTAGACGCAATTGTGAAAGTAATAGAACTCCAGGTGCTTGAACTCGGACTTGGCCGCCGAAAACATCTCCTCGACACGGGCGATGTGCTCGTCCATGGTGCCGCCCACGTCCATCAGCAACAGCACCTTGACGTTGTTGTGGCGCTCGGGCACCATTTTAATGTCGAGGTAACCCGCGTTGGCTGCCGTGGCGCGGATGGTGTCTGGCAGGTCCAGCTCCTCCACATGGCCTTCGCGGGCGAACCTGCGCAAGCGGCGCAGCGCCACCTTGATGTTGCGCGTTCCGAGCTCCTGGGTGTCGTCGTAGTCCCTGTAGGCGCGCTGTTCCCACACCTTGACGGCGCTTTTGTTTCTGCTGGCACCACCGATGCGAATACCCTGCGGGTTGTAGCCACCATGACCAAAGGGGCTGGTGCCGCCGGTGCCGATCCATTTGGAGCCGCCCTCGTGGCGCTCCTTTTGCTCTTCCAGCCGCTTCCTGAGCGTTTCCATGAGCTCGTCCCAGCCCATCCGTTCGATGGCGGCCTTTTCTTCGGGGTTCAGGTGACGCTCCAGCGTTTGGCGCAGCCAGTCCAGTGGAATTTCCTGGGTGAAGTCGGTCACCAGCTCGACCCCTTTGAAATAGGCGGCAAAAGCGCGGTCGAACTTGTCGTAATGCTTTTCGTCCTTGACCAGCGTGGCGCGGCTCAGAAAATAGAAGTCGTCGATCTTGTAGCCGCTCGGCGCCGCCGAGTCGTCGTATGGCAGCGCGGTCTTTGGCCCCACCACGCCGAGCTTCAGCGCTTCGAGCAGGGTCAGGAATTCCTTGACCGATACCGGCAGCTTGGCCGCGCGCAGGGTGTAGAAAAAGTCGATCAGCATGGCATCGGTACAGGGGTTCAGAGCCAGTTCTCGACTCGCAGCCCGGGTACGCGCAAGAACTCGCGCACGTTGTCGGTGACCAGTACGAGTTTGTGATGCAGTGCTTCGGCGGCAATCCAGGTGTCGTTGGGGCCAATCGGGTTGCCTGCGGCTTCGAGCTGCGCGCGAAGCTGGCCGTAGCTGTCCGAGACGCGGCTGGTGATGGTGAGCACTTCCGAATGCATGCGAATGGTGTCAATAACTGCCAGCCGTTTGGGCGTGCGATCGCCTTTGTAATAGCCGAGCTGCAATTCACCCAGCACGATGGGCGACAATGCAATGCGGCCCCGCTCCAAGGCTTCGAAGCGCTTGATCAGCGCTGCACTGGAGCGGCGAATCAATGCGCTCCAGATGTTGGTGTCCAGCAGGTAGCGGTCGGTGGCGTTTGGCATCATGGAGTCACCATGCTTGCACTGGTTCGGCCGGGCCTTCATCGCCGATGTCAGGCCAGTCTTCCACAATGGGCAGCTTGTCCAAGAACTCCTTCATCGTTTGTGGCGCTTCACGCAACACAATTTCGTCACCGCGGCGTTCAATGGTGACACGTTTGCATTTGACTTGAAATTCCTTGGGCAGGCGCACGGCCTGGCTGTTGCCCGACATGAAAACGGCGGCGGTGGTGGTCATGGTACGCTCCGGAAATGACAATATACGCATTGTATATGGTGATGGATTTTTGTGCACCATCCTCATGTCCATGCGGTCGGTCAACGGGGCTTGTCCAGCAGGTACAGCAAATGGGCCTTGACCTCGGGCCATTCACCGCGCGTGAGGCTGTACATCACGGTGTCGCGGATGGTGCCGTCGCGGCGCAGTGCATGACCGCGAATCACGCCGTCCTTGTGCGCGCCCAGGCGCTCGATGGCCGCCTGCGAGGCAAAGTTGAAGTTGTCGGTGCGCCAGCCCACCGTATTGCAGCCCAGGGCTTCAAACGCGTGCGTCATCAGGAGCAGCTTGCAGCTTGTGTTGACATGGCTACGCTGCACGCTTTTGGCGTACCAAGTGTAGCCAATCTCGACTCGTTTCACGGCAGGAAGAATGTCATGGTAACTGGTGCTGCCGATCACTTTGCCGGTGGCAGTTTCTGTGACCGCAAATGCAAATCGGTTGCCGGCCGCACGCATGGCGAGCGCGTCTTCGATGTATTGGCGCGTGTTTTCGGGTTCCGGCACCGATGTGACGCGAATCTGCCAGAGCTGCCCGTCAGCGGCGGCCTGGCGCAGGCCGTCTTCATGGTCCAGCGTCAAAGGCGTCAGCGTGACGCCGTTTTTCTCAAGGGTGACCGGTTCGATAAAAGCCATGATGATTCCAGTTGAAATTTTTCGATTCAATGTCCACGAGCCTGCATTGGGTCAGAGCGGCTAGCGCGGCAGGCCCACTGGGTGGCTGACGATTTCTGGTACCCCAGTATGAGGAGGCCGCCCAGTGGGCCTGCCGCGCGGGTGAGGTGTCAGGTCTTGTGTCATCACTGCAGGAATCAGCGGTTGCGGCTCTGCATGAACACCAGCTTTTCGAACAGCGTCACGTCCTGCTCGTTCTTGAGCAGGGCCCCGACCAGCGGCGGCACTGCCACCTTGTCGTCCTGGGTTTGCAGCGCGGACAGCGGAATGTCTTGTGCCATCAGCAGCTTGAGCCAGTCGAGCAACTCGCTGGTCGATGGCTTCTTTTTCAGGCCTGGCAGGTTGCGCACGTCAAAAAAAGTCTTCATGGCGGCACTGAGCAAATCGGCCTTCAGGCCGGGAAAGTGCACGTCCACAATCTGCTTCATGGTGGCGGCGTCGGGGAACTTGATGTAGTGGAAAAAGCAGCGCCGCAAAAAGGCATCGGGCAGCTCTTTTTCGTTGTTGGACGTGATGAACACCAGCGGCCGGTGTTTGGCCTTGATGAGTTCCCGGGTTTCGTAACAATAGAACTCCATGCGGTCGATTTCGCGCAGCAGATCGTTGGGGAACTCGATGTCGGCCTTGTCGATTTCGTCGATCAGCAGCGCCACCGGCTGGTCGGCGGTAAACGCCTGCCACAGCACGCCCTTGACGATGTAGTTGTGGATGTTCCTGACGCGCTCGCCGCCATCGACGTCGGCCAGCTGCGAGTCGCGCAGTCGGCTCACCGCGTCATACTCGTACAGGCCTTGCTGCGCCTTGGTGGTGCTCTTGATATGCCATTGCAACAAGGGCAAGTTGAGCGCGCCGGCCACTTCTTCGGCCAGCATGGTTTTGCCGGTGCCGGGCTCGCCCTTGACCAGCAGCGGGCGCTGCAAGGTGATGGCCGCGTTCACCGACAGCATCAGGTCGTCGGTGGCGATGTAACTGTCAGTGCCTTGGAATTTCATGGTGTCGTGAAAAATTGGTGGCGATCATGGGTTTGGGTAGCCCAATTTTCAAGGGTTCGAGCGGGAAATATCGGGTTTACGCCATATCGGGAGCGTCTGCCGGTTTTCTATAATTGGTTTGATATTTGTCAAATTCGAAAACGCCTTTTACTGATTGTCCCAGCAAAATGAAAAAATTCCTGATCACTGTGTCGACCTTGGCTTTAACCTGTGCATGCACCATGAGCGCGCATGCGCAGGACATTCGGGGTGATGCAGCAGCCGGAGCACAAAAGAATGCGCTGTGCATTGGTTGCCATGGCATTCAAGGCTACCACATCGGATTTCCTGAAGTGCACAAGGTGCCCAAGCTTTCGGGGCAGGGTGCCGGCTACATCCGTGCGGCGCTGCATGCGTACCAGTCAGGGGAGCGCAAGCACCCGTCGATGCGTACGCTCGCCAGCAGCCTGAGCGAGCAGGATATTGCCGATCTGGCCGCCTACTACGAGTCAACCGGTCGGGGTGTTGCACTGCCTGCCACAGCGGCCGAAGGTTCTGCCAAGGCGGCAGAACTCGTCACCAAGGGCGGTTGTACCTCATGCCACGGGCCCAACCTGAGCAAGCCCATCGACCCGTCCTATCCCAAAATTGCGGGCCAGCACGCCGACTATCTGTATGTGGCGCTGCGCTCCTACAAAACCACCGACAAACCGCTGATCGGCCGGGGTCACCCGATCATGGGCGGTATTGCCAAGCAGTTTTCCAACAACGAGCTGAAGGTACTGGCCGATTACGTTGGCAGCCTGCCCAGTGAGCTGCAAACGGTGCAGCGCGCACGCGTCAAATAATCAGCATCAGTCGCGTGTGGCATGGCGCTGCACGCTCGCCACATAACTCTGGCCGTCGGGCGGTTGGCCGCTGCGCTGGCTGTCCCAGAGCATCTGCCCCAAATAGTCCATCGCCACATGGTGCGCGTCGTGCAATGAATCGAGCCGGTGCGTGAGCAGTTCAACCGCTTGCCGGATGCCGCGCGGCTGGTCGATGCTGCACTGCTCGGTAATCGACAAGTGCATCGACAAATGCAGGAAGCAGCCGGTCTGGCCGTCCTCGGGCTGATCCGCAGTGGCCAGCGCCGCCTCCAGGTTGGCGAGCTCGGCGTGGTACTCGGGGTGCTCGTCGATCCACAGGCTGGCGATGGTTTCGATCGCTTCCATGGCTTGGCCCGCCTTGGCCTTGGCATACACGGTGCAAAAAAATCGGCGAACGTCGGTTTTGGATGGATTGAACATGGTCAAAATTGTCGCCTGTGCCGTGTCAATCGACCTGCCAGGCCGGCAATTGCCAGTTGCGCCACACGGACAATCCGCGAAGCCCGGCGGTGACGGTCACGCACGCCAGCAAAGCCAGCCAGTCCGGCGCGCCAAAGGTCCACAGGCCCACATAGACCCAGCCGCCGGCAAAAGCACAGACCGCGTAAGGGCTGTGGTCGCTGAACGCGGTCGGAATCTCGTTGCAGACAATGTCGCGCAGCACACCGCCAAAGACCCCGGTGATCAGCCCCATCAACACGGCTACCAGCGCGGGCATGCCGCTCAGCAAGGCCTGATGCACGCCGGTGGCGCTGAACAGACCCAGCCCGAGCGCGTCGGGCCACTCGATGGCCTTGCGCGTCAGTTCAAAATGGTGGCGCCGCATGAACAGCATGGCCAGGGCACACAGGGCCAGCACGCCCCACAGCATCTCCATGTGGCGCACCCAGAAGAACGGCCGCGCATCGAGCAGCAAGTCGCGCAGCGTGCCGCCACCGAAGGCGGCCAGAAAACCCACCACACAAACGCCCACGGCATCCAGGCGCTTTTGCGCGGCCACCATCACGCCCGACAATGCGAACGCCGCGGTACCTGCCAGTTCCACCAGAAGCCGCAGGGTTTGACCCCATTGTTGAATGTTGTCGATGTTTGCGCTGTTCATTCCCGAATTGTCACACCTTGGTCTTGCCAGAATATTGGGTCTTCATCACTGATCCCGATCTTTGTGCCGTCACCATGAAAGAAGGGCACCCTCGGGTGCCCTTCTTTGCGTGAGTCCTGTGAGGCCTCAGGCTTCTTCGGTCTGCTCAAAAGGAAGTTTCTGCTGGCGCAAGTCACGTTTTGTTTCCACCAGAACGAGCGGTTTTTCGTCCGGCACCGGTAGCGGTGGGCGTGGGCGCAGCACGTGCACCGGTTTGGGCGCTGCAGCAATGGCAGCTTGTACCCGGGCCACTTTGTCTGCATCCGATTGCACCCATTGCAGACCGGACTGTTCGGCGACTTGCGCCAATTCGTCCAATGGCAGGGTGAACGCTGGCACGGCTGGCATTGCTGCCGGCTTGGGCTCAGGCTTGGCCGCAGGGGCGAGGGCTGGCGCTGCGTCAAGGGTAGCCACCAGCGTCGACACCGGCACCGGGTTGGCGATGACCCGCGGCTCCGGTGTCACGGGCTGAGCCGATTCTGGTGTTGCCTCAAGGGCAGCTTCGACCGGTGCAGTGGGTACTGGCTGGCTGCTCGGTGCCGGCATGGTGAAGTAGGACTTGCGTGCCGGTTCCTGTTCCGTCGCCGTGTCAGTTTCAGCGGCCTGGGCTCCCTGACCCGACAGATTGCCTGAGTCGCCGCGCTCGGTCCGGTCGGCACGGGGTTTGCGGTCGCGGCCATAACGGTCACGCGAGCGTTTTTCCCGTTGGCCATTGCCTTCTTCACGGGGTGTGTTCCCGGCGCCGGCCTGATCGGCCATGGCGGTGGGGCCTTCTGCGCTGCCGGCTGGCAGGTTGGCGCCACTCTCGTCGATGCGGAGTTCTTCTTCCGGGCGGGGTGCGCGCTCAGGGCGCCGTTCATTGCGGCCACCACGCTCGCTGCGAGGCGGGCGGTCACCGCGCTCCGCATTGCGGCCGCCGCGTTCCGGGCGCTGCTCTGCGCGACCCGTGGCCTCTTGCAGGTTGCCCCCGGTCAGGTTGACAAGGCCTGCATTGCCGACGTCCAGCGCGCTTGCTTGTTCGGACCGCTCTTTACCGGCGCTGGTGCGATCCGGGCGACGATTGCCGCCGCGACCTTCAGCTCTGCCTTCGCCACGACCGGTACGACCGTCGCGGCCTTCAGCGCGTGGGCCACGACCTTCCTGGCGGCGCGCGCCTTCGCGACCCGGGCGGCCCTCGCGCGGGGCACGGGTTTCGTCTTTGGCTACCGCTGGCGCGGCTGGTTTGACCGGCGTGGCTGGGGCGCCGAACAAGTTTTTGAGCCAGCCGAAAAAGCCTGTTTCAGTCACGGCAGGTGCTGCTGGCTCCGGTTTGGCTGCTTGCTGCACGGGTGCTGCCTTGTCGAGCTCCGTCTTGGGCGGGGCTACGGGTGCCGGCGCGTCGGGTAACACGCCCTTGATCACCGGGGTTTGCCGGTTGGTGGGTTCCTGGGAGCGTCGCGTGACTGCGGTGGCTTCCTCGATCTCGTCGGCCATCTTGTAGCTGGCCTGGATGTTGTCCAGGCGCGGGTCGTCGTGCTTGAGTCGTTCCAGCCGGTAGTTGGGCGTTTCGAGTGATTTGTTGGGCACCATGATCACATTGATGCGCTGCTTGAGCTCGATCTTGGCGATTTCGGTGCGCTTTTCATTGAGCAGGAACGAAGCGACCTCGACAGGTACCTGGCACAGGACGGATGCCGTGCTGTCTTTCAGCGACTCCTCCTGGATGACGCGCAGAATTTGCAGCGCGCTCGATTCGGTGTCGCGGATGTGGCCCGAACCACCGCAGCGCGGGCACGGGATCGACGCGCCCTCGGACAGCGCCGGGCGCAGTCGCTGGCGGCTCATTTCCATCAGGCCGAATTTGCTGATGGTGGCAAATTGCACGCGGGCGCGGTCTTGCCGCAGTGCGTCGCGCAGGCGGCTTTCCACTTCGCGCCGGTTGCGGCTTTCCTCCATGTCGATGAAGTCGATCACGATCAGGCCGCCGAGGTCGCGCAGGCGCGCCTGGCGCGCCACTTCGTCAGCGGCTTCGAGGTTGGTGCGGGTGGCGGTTTCCTCGATGTCGCCGCCCTTGATGGCGCGCGCCGAGTTCACATCGACAGACACCAGCGCTTCGGTGTGGTCGATCACGATGGCGCCGCCACTGGGCAGCGTGACCGTGCGGGCGTAGGCCGACTCGATCTGGTGCTCGATCTGGAAGCGACTGAACAACGGCGCGTCGTCGCGGTAGCGTTTGACGCGCGCGGCGTGCTCGGGCATGACGTGTGCCATGAACTGCTGCGCCTGTTCGTACACGTCATCGGTGTCGATCAGAATGTCGCCGATGTCGTGGTTGAAGTAGTCGCGGATGGCGCGAATCACCAGGCTGGATTCCTGGTAAATCAAAAATGCGCCCTTGCCGGCCTTGGCGGCACCGTCGATGGCGGCCCATAACTTGAGCAGGTAGTTCAGGTCCCATTGCAGCTCGGGCGCGGAGCGACCGATGCCCGCGGTGCGGGCAATGATGCTCATGCCGTTGGGATATTCCAACTGGTCCATGTTTTCCTTGAGCTCGGCGCGGTCCTCGCCCTCGATGCGGCGGCTGACACCACCGCCGCGCGGGTTGTTGGGCATCAAGACCACATAGCGGCCGGCCAGCGAGACGAAAGTGGTGAGCGCAGCGCCCTTGTTGCCGCGCTCTTCCTTTTCGACCTGCACCAGCAGCTCCTGGCCTTCCTTGATGGCATCCTGGATGCGCGCCTGGCTGGCGCTGACACCGGGCTGAAAGTACTGTTTGGAGATTTCCTTGAACGGCAGGAAGCCGTGGCGTTCTTCGCCGTAATCGACAAAGCAGGCCTCCAGCGACGGCTCGACGCGCGTCACCACGGCTTTATAAATGTTGCCCTTGCGCTGCTCGCAGCCTTCGATTTCGATTTCGTAGTCGAGCAGTTTTTGACCATCGACAATGGCGAGGCGGCGTTCTTCGGCCTGCGTCGCGTTGATCAGCATCCTTTTCATGGGTAGCGTTCCTTCAATTCAAATATCAACCAACAAGCTCATGACGAGCATGGATACACGAACTGACGCTTTGAACCGATGGGAAAACAGCCGGAGAACGCAGACTCAGGTGGTGGGTCTGCGGGTAGGCGCGTGGAGGGGAGCGATCGGGATGGGTGTTAAATTTGCTACTGATCTAATAGCTGGATGCGTCCGTTGAACGGGCGCTGATGTCTGACGCATGCCAAAGAACAGCGCGGTTGGGCGCTGCAGGCAGATACACATCAGGTTCATCAACACAAACATATCGCTTCATTCCATTCACAGCACGGGTCTGTGAATTTTGGGTATTCCGATTCAGGGTTTCAATGCGTCGTTTTGACCTTTTACCGAGCCTGCCATGATGACCGGGTGGGTCGTCATTTGCAGGGAAAGTAGCGGGCGGTATCAACTTTTCTGGCAGGGCAGGATGCGCGTGAACTAAACTCCACCGCCTTGAAGAATTAACAATTAGTTAAATCAACCACTTACAGCGACCCACCAGTGAAAGTCATTATAGAGGGCAAACCCTCTGCGCCGGCTCCCGAGGTGAAAACCGTTTGCATCGACGAGGACAGCGCAGGCCAGCGGGTGGACAATTTTTTGATCCGCCAGCTCAAGGGGGTGCCCAAGACCCACATTTACCGCATGATCCGTGGCGGTGAGGTGCGCATCAACAAAGGCCGCATCAAAGCCGATACCCGGCTCAACGCGGGCGACTTGCTACGTGTGCCGCCGGTGCGCATCTCCGGGCGGTCGGCGGATAAAGCGCGGGCGATGGACCAGGGCGCCGTGCGCGGCGTGACGGCGCGTGACTTTGCGGTGCTGCTCGAAGATGACGATCTGATCGTGCTCAACAAGCCCGCGGGGGTGGCGGTGCATGGCGGCTCGGGTGTGAGTTTTGGCGTGATCGAGCAATTGCGCATGGCGCGCCCGCAGGCCAGGTTCCTGGAACTGGTGCACCGGCTCGACCGCGAAACCAGCGGCATCCTGCTGGTGGCCAAAAAGCGCAGTGCGCTGAAAAACCTGCAGGACCAGTTCCGCCAGCGCCAGACCGGCAAAACCTATCTGGCCATGGTGCGCGGTGCCTGGCCGGCCAGACTCAAGGTGCTCGACAAACCCCTGCACAAGTATTTGCTGGGCAGCGCGGACAAGCAGGCGGGCGAGCGCCGCGTCAAGGTGGTGGCGCGTGACGACCTTGACGGCATGCCGTCGGTCACGCTGGTCAAGGTGCGCGAACAGTTGCCTGGGGGCAGCTTGCTGGAGGTGATCATCAAGACCGGGCGTACCCACCAGATTCGGGTGCACCTGGCCAGCGAAGGCCATCCCATCCTCGGCGACGACAAGTACGGCGACTTCGACCTCAACAAGCAATTGGCCAGCGCTGGCGCCAAGCCTGGCCTCAAGCGCATGTTCCTGCACGCCTGGCGTTTGCAGTTCAATCACCCGGCCACTGGCGAGCGGCTGGAAATCCTGGCAGAGTTGCCGCCCGAGCTGGCCCGATTTGCTTCACATGCCTCCTCAATTCCAGCGCCAGAGCGCTCCCATTCATGACTTCCCGACGTTTCGATTTGATCGCCTTCGACTGGGATGGCACCCTGTTCGATTCCACCGCCATCATTGCCCGCTGCATCCAGGCCGCCGTGCTCGACGTGGGCGGCCAAAAACCCAGCGACGAGGTGGCCTCTTTTGTCATCGGCATGGGCCTGATGCAGGCACTGGCCCACGCCGCACCGGACGTGCCCAAGGAGCGCTACCCGCTGCTCGGCGACCGCTACCGCCACCATTACTTTGCGATTCAGCACGAAATCAGCCTGTTTGAAGGCGTGCTGCCGATGCTGGCTGACCTCAAGGCGCGCGGCCACCTGCTGGTGGTGGCCACGGGTAAAAGTCGCCGTGGTCTGGACGAGGCGCTGGCCACCTCGACGCTGGCGGGTACTTTCGACGCGTCTCGCACGGCCGATCAGACTGCGGGCAAGCCGGACCCGCTGATGCTCAATGAGCTGATGGCCGAGTTCGACGTGCCGCCCGGGCGCACCCTGATGATCGGCGACACCACGCACGACCTGCAGATGGCGCTCAACGCCGGCTGCGCCAGCGTTGGCGTGAGCTACGGCGCGCACGAACCCGATGCCTTTGTCGAACTCAAGCCGCTGATCGTGGCGCACACCGTGGCGCAACTGCACGAGTGGCTGCGTCGTCATGGCTGAGAGGCAGCCATGACGTCGCAGAAACTGTACCTTTGTCGCTCTGCCGCACTGCAGGACAGCAGTCTGGCTGTGCCCTTCGAGGTGCGTTATCTCGGACGCGACAGCGCGGCCTTTGCAGTGCGTTACCAGGGCCGGGTTCATGCCTACCTGAACCGATGCGGCCACCTGCCGATGGAAATGGATTACCAGCCCAACCAGTTCTTTGACCAGACCGGAGATTGGCTGATATGCGCCACGCACGGTGCCACCTATGAACCGCAAACCGGACGTTGCCGCATGGGCCCATGCCGGGGCGGTCTGGTCAAAATCGAGGTGTCCGAAGCCGATGGCACGGTGTACTGGCATACTTCAAACGATATTCAACCCGCAAATTTATGAACGATCCCTTTAACGAAGGCCCCAAGTTGACTGTCGGCGCCGCTGATGCTGCGCCGGGAGAGAACCGCAGCTGGGAGCGCGCCACACTGGAGAAACTCGCCTTTGCCTCGCTGAATGAGCAGCGCCTGGCGCGGCGTTGGCGCACTTTTGTGCGGCTGGCCTGGCTGCTCTTTTTTGCCGCGCTGGTGTGGCTGGCCTTTGAACAGGGTGTCAGCACCCAGAACGTTTCCACCCCGCACACAGCCGTCATTGAAATCAAGGGTGAAATTGCCTCGGATGCCGAGGCCAGTGCCGAGCTGATCCTCGCCTCGGCACGTGCGGCGTTTGAAGATGTTGGCGCCCAGGCTGTGGTGCTGCTGATCAACTCGCCGGGTGGCAGCCCGGTGCAGGCGGGCATCATCAACGACGAGATCAGGCGCCTCAAGGTGCTGCACAACAAGCCGGTCTACGCCGTGGTGGAAGAGTCGGCCGCGTCGGCCGCCTACTACATTGCGGTCTCGGCCGACAAGATCTTTGTTGACAAGGCCAGCATCGTCGGCAGCATCGGTGTGTTGATGGACGGTTTTGGTTTTACCGGCCTGATGGACAAGCTTGGTGTCGAGCGCCGGCTCATGACGGCGGGTGAGAACAAGGGTTTTCTGGACCCGTTCAGTCCCCAGACCGAAACGCAGCGCGCGTTCGCGCAGGCCATGCTCGACCAAGTGCATCAGCAGTTCATCACCGTGGTGAAGGAGGGGCGCGGCGAGCGACTCAAGGAAACTTCCGAGACCTTCAGCGGCCTGTTCTGGAGCGGCCAGCAAGCCGTCGAGATGGGACTGGCCGACCAGTTGGGCAGCCTGGACTATGTGGCGCGTGAAGTGGTCAAGGCCGAAGAAATCATCGACTACACCCGCCGCGACAACGTGGCCGAACGCCTGGCCAAGCGTTTTGGCGTGGCCGTGGGCGCGGGGGCCGTGCACGCTTTGCGCTCAGCTGCCAGCCTGCGCTGAACCGAGGCGACGAAGTTGCCGTTGACCGGATGTGGTCGACCGCGGCTTTGCCCGGTCAACGCCCGATGGCAAATACTGCCGGCGTCGCGTTGTCGAGCGGCGCGGGCAAGTGCTTCCAGTTCCTGATGCTGTCGCTGGCAGTGCTTGCGTTTGCCAGCGTGAGCCCGCTGCTGATGGCCAGGCGGGAGTTGTGCTGCAGCGTGTTCAGCAGCGACTGCAGCATGGCCAGGTTGCGGTAAGGCGTCTCGATGAAAAGTTGCGTCTGGCCGGTCTTGAGCGCCAGCGCTTCAAGTTCACGGATGCGCTGCACACGCGCTTGCGGGTCTTGCGGCAGGTAGCCGACAAAGGCAAAGTTCTGCCCGTTCAGGCCACTGGTGGTCAGCGCCAGCAGCAGCGACACCGGCCCCACCAGCGGCACCACGCTGATGCTCAGTTCGTGGGCAGCGCGCACCACCGATGAGCCGGGGTCGGCCACCGCAGGCATGCCGGCCTCGCTGAGCAGGCCCATGTTGTGCCCTTCGAGCGCAGGTTGCAGCAGCGCTCGGGCGTCGAAGTTGCCGTTGTGGTCGCCCTTTTTGTGTACCTCGCGTGGCAGTTCCACCAGCGATTGCGCCTGGATGGGCTGGCACAAGGGCGTGATGGCGTTGACGCGTTTGAGGTAGGCACGCGCCGACCTGGCGTTTTCGCACACCCAGTGCGTCAGGCTGGCAGCCACCGTGAGGGTGCCCATCGGCAGGGTGGCCTGCAAATCAACTTGCTGGGCACAACCGAAGTCGAGCGGTGCGGGCACCAGGTAGAGCCGGCCTTTCATAACACCTTGAGCCCGGCGGCTTCGAGCAGGTGGCAGGTGCGAATCAGCGGCAGGCCCACCAGCGCGGTCGGGTCGTCGTTGTCGATTCGCGCCAGCAAGGCGATCCCCAGGCCCTCACTTTTGGCGCTGCCGGCGCAGTCGTAGGGTTTTTCCGCCAGCAGGTAGCGCTCGATCTGGTCATCGGTCACATTCCTGAATTGCACCTTGACCGGCGCCAACGCGGTCTGGGCAAAGCCGCTGGCTTGGCACACCACCGCGACGGCAGTCTGAAAAATGACTGTCTGGCCGCGCATGCGCTGCAATTGCGCCACGGCGCGCGCATGGGTGCCGGGTTTGCCCAGCGCCTGGCCGTTGAGGTCGGCCACCTGGTCGGATCCGATGACCACGCTTTGCGGGTGCAGGGCCGCTACCGCTTGCGCCTTGGCCAACGCCAGCCGCCTGGCGATGGCTTCAGGGGTTTCATGGGGCAGGGCGGTTTCATCGACGT
>Ga0172367_10000326_pt1 | contig 72294 bp, 67 predicted proteins | sample Lak10m_FD_114542 | JGI IMG/M metagenome (GOLD analysis project Ga0172367, IMG submission 114542) | Freshwater microbial communities from Kabuno Bay, South-Kivu, Congo - kab_022012_10m | ecosystem: Environmental > Aquatic > Freshwater > Lake | place: Democratic Republic of the Congo: South-Kivu... | reverse complement strand
GGTCGGATACTCATCAATAAAATGCAGTAAATTCATCCTTGTTGGTTTTACGTTCAACTCAAACCAACGGCTCTGGAACGTAATCTATCTACGTACTGGCAAACTGTGGGGGAATCAGTAAACCTATTGCCAAACGGCCTTGTATGACAGCCTCTACCACGGATTCGTGGCCCAAATGTTCACTTCGGGCACAAAGCCACGGTTGTCCATTTGCAATTGCGATATGATGACGTGGGCAATTTCGGTGGCGCGCAGCTTATTCTCCTCCTCTGCCCTTGGGGTGCCATCGGTGGTTCCGAACGCGGTGGCCACATACGATGGGTTTATGTGCATAACCCGCACATTGTGTGGGCGCAGTTCGTCCTGCCAACATTGGCTCAATCCGCGCAGCGCAAACTTGGATGATGCATAGATGCTGCCCTTGGCATAACCCTTCAGCGATGCCGTGGAACCGATGTTGACGATGTTGCCCGAACCCTGTTCTTTGAATATGCGTGCCGCACTTTGGCCCATCATGGCGGCTCCGAACACGTTGGTGGCATACACGCGCTGCATGTCATCCATGTTGAGGTTGCCCAATTCGGCCCAACCCGCCCCAAAACCGGCATTGTTCACCAGAATATCCAAGCGGCCTTCCTTGCGCATAATGGTGTCGAAGGTCGTATCCACATCGGTCTGCAACGACACATCGGCCACAATGGCCATTGCTCCTGTTTCGGTGGCGGCCTTTGCCAGTTTATCGCCATTCCGCCCTGTGATGTAAACCTTGGCACCGTGCTTCACAAGCTGATGTGCCAATTCCTTTCCAATACCGCTGCTCCCTCCGGTGACCAGTGCCACCGCTCCGTTCAATTCCATATCAATGTTGTTTCAGTTGCACATACGCGTTATCGCAGTAGCCAAGCATGTTGTCTGGCAGCCCTGCAACGCCTTTCCTATAAATGCTGTAGACCTCAGTGCCCGCCTCGTTGTCATCGCGTTCCATGATGTAGTTCGGGTCTTTTCCGCTGAAATCGGCCATGTGCTGTTCCAGAATGTTGCGCACGGGGTCGAGGTGCAGCTTCTCCACCACATCCAACTTGCCCGCGAAAAACGCTTCCAACTGCAGTTCCTTGGTCTGCAGGATCGACACGATCAACGTGTCGATGTAAGGAAGTTGATTGCCGAATGCATCTGAAATGAAGTAGCCGGGGTTGCGCGTCAGCACGAACTCGTTGCCTTCTGAACCGGGCACGAACGGACCGGCACCCACAATGGCACTTTCGCAGTTATCGTAAGCCGCTTTGGAAATGATGGCCGTAGTGGGCTGCGCCAAAACGAACAGGAACGATGGATCGGGTTTGGTAAGCTCAATGCTGATGGTGTAATCATCGATGGCGCGCACACCTTGCAGTTCGCCACTGCTGCCATTGTGGTAGAGGTCGGCACCCACCACGCGGCCTTCAAATGTGGACGCGTAGGCTTTCTTTCCGGTGGCAGCACAAAGCTTTTCGAAGGAGAAAACGACATCTTGCGCGGTTACCTCAGCGCCCGATTGCTCGCATGTGGTCGCTGCGAATTTTGCGCCTTTCCGCAGATGAAATACATAGGAAGTGCCCGCCTCATCAGCCGACCACGACTCGGCCAATCCGGGCACTACTTCCAGTGTAATGGGGTCGAGGCGAAGCAAACCGCAATGGATCTGCGTGGCCAAACGGGACGAAACGCCATCTTCAATCTCGTATGGGTCGAGCGTGGCGGGCGCTACCGATTCGCTGATGCGGAAGGTTCCTCCTAACGACACATCGCCTTTCGCTTCGCGGGCCGGTGCCGGTTTTTTATCGTGCTTGCAGGAAAAGAATGTAACCGAAATGGAAAAAACGAGTAGAACTGCGCTGAATTGAATTGATCTCATCTGAAACGTGCTTCTCACAAGATTAAGGTTTCGTCACGTAGAAATCAAGTCCTCGGGCTGTTTGTCCATTTTACAACCCTTTGCAGCGATTCTGTTTTGAATTATCTTTACAACCCTGTAATATTGCCTGTTACTAACATGTTTTTCACAGCAACGAATACACATACGATGAAGAAACTGCTTATCGTACCCGTACTGATGCTTCTTGGGTTTGCTCCTGCCATGGCCGGAACCATTCTTTTGGAAGGAAACTACCACGGTAAGAACCTATATGTTCAGAATCCGTTCGCCTCTGAAGGGGTCGGTTTCTGCACGTTTGAGGTGAAAGTGAATGGAAAAGTGACCACAGACGAGATCAACTCAAGCGCGTTTGAGATTGATCTGAGCTTCTTCCAATTAGCGTTGGGTTCTCCTGTTGAAATCCGCATTTCGCACAAGGACGACTGCAAGCCGAAAGTGGTGAACCCAGAAGTGCTGAAACCCATGAGCACGTTTGAAGTGGCGTCTATCGGCATCAGCAAAGAAGGCGTGCTGGCTTTGACAACCACCAACGAAACAGGCAAACTTTCTTACACCATTGAGCAGTTCCGTTGGAACAAATGGGTTGAAGTGGGTGAGTTTGAAGGAAAAGGCAGCCCAGAGAAGAACGAATATGAGGTGCAATTGACCACTGTTCATTCTGGCGCAAACCGTTTCCGTGTGAAACAGACCGACCACAGAAGCAAGCCTCGTTATTCGTTCGAAGCGAAGTTGAACTCGCCTTTGCCAGAGGTCACATTCCAACCTGGTGACGGTAAGAAGGTGGAAGATGCCATCAATTTCTCAGACAACACGCTCTATGAGATCTATAACGCCTATGGCAACATTGTAGCGAAGGGTGTAGGCAAGCGGGTGGATGTTTCGGGTCTTGAAAAAGGCACGTACTACCTGAACTACGACACCAAAACAGCAACCGTTAAAAAGTAATTCTGACGTCATGTCAGAGAAAGGCCGGGCGCATTCGCTCGGCCTTTTTTATTTTACACCATGGAACACATCGAACATCTCGGTATAGCCGTTGCCGACCTTGAACAGGCCATTCCCGTTTACGAAAAGTTGCTTGGCACGCCCTGCTACAAGCGCGAAGAAGTTGCCTCGGAACATGTGATCACCGCGTTCTTCCGAACATCCATCAATAAGGTGGAACTGCTTCAGGCCACTTCGCCCGAAAGTGCCATTGCCAAATTTGTGGAGAAACGGGGCGAGGGATTGCACCATGTGGCATTTGCCGTAAACGACATCCACGCAGAAATGGCGCGTTTGCAAGCAGAGGGCTTCCGATTGCTGAATGCCGAGCCCAAGCGCGGTGCCGACAATAAACTCATCTGCTTTGTGCATCCGAAAGATGCCAACGGCATGCTGATGGAGCTATGTCAGGAAATCAGCGAATAGTTCGGTGATGGTTTCTCCGCGATCAACGCGCAGATGATGCGCTGCAATCCCAACACTCAATGCTCCCGCAATGTGCTGCGGTGAGTCGTCAATGAAAAGCGTTTGTTGCGGGTCAAAGCCCATTTCATCCAGCACCTTCCGGAAAATCCGCAGCTCGGGTTTCCGCATCCCCATTTCATACGAGTAATAGACCTTTTCGAACAAATGGCTCAGGTCGGGATTGCCGATCTCCGTTTCCAATCGTTGGTGGAACGCACCAATGTGAATCTCGTTGGTATTACTCAGCAGCACAATGCGTTTTTCCTTAGCAAGGCGTTCGATAAGCTCCAATCTCTGATTTGGAAGATCCAATAGCATCGCATTCCATGCATCATCGATGGCTCTATCTTCCAATTCAACTCCTACAACTTCGCGGATTCCCTGCCGGAACTGTGATGCAGGGATCTCCCCTCTCTCAAAACGGTCGAACAGGTTCGTCTGCGCCAATTGAGAGTAACGCGCATCGAAATCCGTCAGACCAAGCGCTTTGAAGGCATTGGCCGTTCGTTGATAGTCGATGTTGAGGATGACCCCGCCCAGATCGAAGATGATATTGCGGTAATCTGAAGCGCGCATGACTTTGATTTGTTGGCAGCGGCCAAATATATACTTTTGCCCTCCGCTTCGTTGAGGCGGAACTGTCGAAAGGCACGGGCCTATAGCTCAGTTGGTTAGAGCACCTGACTCATAATCAGGGGGTCGCAGGATCATGCCCTGCTGGGCCCACAACCCCGCTAACGCGGGGTTTTTTGTTTATTTTGATTCCCAACGAACAAATTATCGATATGAAAAAACTGACCCTGCTATTGATTCTGACCTCGTTTTCGGCATTCGCACAGAAACGCGTGGAGGTACTGGAAACCATTGCCACCATTGATGGTGTGGAGCGCAACTGCCTGACCGTTTCCATCAAGGGTGGAAATGTGGACGATGTAAAAAAGGCTTGGAAAAATCAGTTGAAAGACCTGAAGGGAAAGGTGGATGACAAGACCATCATTTTCTGCGATGAGTGTAAATCAAAATCGTTGGGTGATGGCACGTTCGATGTCTATTCAATGGTGGAGCCAACCCGTGACACATCGGCCAAGCTTATCGTGGCATTTGACATGGGCGGAACAATTCTCAACTCAACTGACCAACCCGACAAATACGCTGCCGCTGCCAAGATCGTCCGGACGTTCGGTGTTGAACAGTCAAAAGCGGTTGTTCAGACAGAGATCGATGCAAAGGAGAAAGAATTGAAAGCACTGGAAAAAGATCTGAGTGGTTTGGAAAAAGACAAGGAGAAGGCCGAAAAGGACATTGCTGATAACGAAGGGAAAATCGCTGCCAACAAGGAACTGGTAACGGGTAGCATAGCTGACCAAAAAGCGAAACAGAGCGAGATCCATCGATTGGAACAGAACCAGATCGAGCACCCATCGGATGATGTGGCCAAGCTGATAAAAGGCTACGAAAAGGAATTGGAAGGAATGAAGAAGAATAAGGTCGGTTTGGAAAAAGACAACGAAAAACTGGCCGAGAAGATCAAACAATCGAAAGCCGACATTGAACAGAACCTGAAAGATCAGGACGCCAAAAAGGCAGAGATCGCAGCCATGAAAAAAGTGATAGCCGCACTTGGTGCCAAGTTGGATGCCATCAATTGAACGTTGAAACATAAAGGGAAGAGGCGGCCAATGGTCGCCTTTTTCGTATCTATGAAGGATGAAATCGTTGTGGTTGGTTGTGGGATTATTGATCGCTTTTGGCGCTGACGCTCAGGAGCAATCATCTCCCTACCATTTCAATTGGAAACGCGAACTCATTTACGCATCGGGTGCCGGGCTGCTGTGCGCTGGCGGCCTCTTCACCAGCCACCAGGTGAGGCCATTGACCGAGGCGCAGATCGCGTCTCTTGACCCGTACGTGCTTCCTGGGTTTGACCGTGGTGCCACCGAAAATTGGAACCCGAAAATGGATCTGGCCAGCGACATCATGGTTTACGGAACCATTACGTTGCCTGCTTTGATGATGATAAACAAACGCGCCCGCAAGGATTTTCTGGTTGTTGGTTTCATGTATGCGGAAACCGCTATGCTTACCGTGGGTTTGACGGAACTCACAAAAGGCTTGGCGCAACGAACACGTCCTTACGCCTACAACCCGAACGTTGACCTTTCTGAAAAGACCGATCGTGGTGCCCGCCTTTCATTCTTTTCCGGACATACAGCACTTTCTGCCGCCCTGTGTTTCACAACCGCCAAGATCTTCTCCGATTATTCCGACAACCCTACCCACGAAGCGTTGGTGTGGACAGGTGCCGTCATCGTTCCGGCAGTTACAGGCTACCTCCGCTACGGTTCTGGACATCATTTCCCATCCGACATCATTACCGGTTACGTGGTGGGTGGAGCCATCGGGTACTTGGTGCCGTTCTTTCACAAACGCAAACCTATCGTCAAAGGATTGAGCATTGCACCCTATTCTTCAGGCAACGATTTTGGATTGTATCTTAGTTATCGTCCGTAGCTTCCAATGAAATGTATTCTGTACCTGTCTGTGATTTTCTTGGCTTCCTGCAATTCGGAACCCGATGATGAACCAAACTACCGCGATGCATTTGTGGGTTACTATTCGGGGGTCAGAACGACATCTTCTTGGATCATGGGCCAACCCGGAAGCTCATCCGAATTTGCTGATACCGTGCATGTGGTGGCCGTTGGCGACTCTATGCTTAGCATTGACGGTGTGGAGATCCTGATTCCACCCAGTGGCGAGTACTTTGTGGCTCCGTATCCATCCAATTACTACTCTGTCAAGTTCACCGCGCCCGACAGCTTGAAACTGGACCAGAACAGTGGTGGTCTCGGGGGTGGCAATCACTCCCATTTCGAAGGGAAAAAACTCTAAGCGATGCTGTTCAATACAGTGTCATTCTTCGTTTTTCTGAGCATCGTTTTCGCGCTCTATTGGCAGCTTACAGAACGGTTGCGGATGCAAAACCTGCTCATACTGGTTGCCAGTTACGTATTCTATGGTTGGTGGGACTGGCGGTTCTTGCTGCTCATTGCATTCAGTTCGGCAGTCGATTTCCTGGTGGGACTTCGGATACATTCCGCCCAGACCCAACGTAACAGACGGCTGTGGCTAATGACGAGCCTGACGGTGAATTTAGGAGTGTTAGGATTCTTCAAGTACTTCAATTTCGGTATTGAGTCAGCCTCCCTATTACTGCAATCAATTGGGCTGAGCACCTCTATTTCCTCGCTGAATATCATTCTTCCTGTAGGCATCAGCTTCTACACGTTTCAAACACTGAGTTATACCATTGACATCTATCGTGGTAAGATAGAGCCCACCACCAACTGGCTTCAGTTCTTTGCCTTCGTCAGCTTCTTTCCACAGCTTGTTGCCGGGCCTATTGAACGTGCGGCCGACCTCCTCCCACAGTTCGAAAAGAATCGTTCGTTCAACAAGTATGAAGCGGTAACCGGGCTGAGATTGATTCTTTGGGGGCTGTTCAAGAAAATGGTGATTGCCGATCGCCTGGCCGTTATCGTTGACTCCATTTACGCCAATCCTGAATCTGCCGATTCGCTCACTGTGGTGATTGCAGCCGTCTTCTTTTCTTACCAATTGTATTGCGACTTCTCTGGTTATTCGGACATCGCGATCGGAACGGGCCGACTTCTTGGGTTTCGACTCACCCGCAACTTCATCACGCCCTTCCTGTCGCGCACAATGACCGAATTTTGGCAGCGTTGGCATGTGTCTTTAAGCAGTTGGTTCCGAGACTACGTATACATTCCTCTTGGAGGAAACAGATCATCGATAATAAAATGGGGATTTAACATTCTTATCACTTTCACCCTCAGCGGCCTGTGGCACGGTGCTGGTCTTCACTTTGTCCTGTGGGGCATTCTTTGTGCTGTTCCGTTGATTCTTGAGCGTCTGTTCAATCTCAAAAGCATTGGTGCCATGCCTACGTTCATGCTGTTTTCGCTACTGATGATAATGTTCAGAGCCGATTCTGTAGAAGGGGCTTCACGGTTATATGGTGGGTTAGCTTCGTTTTCTTTTAACTCACACCAGATATTAGAAATCACTGGACTTTCTATTCGCGAGCTATTGACAACGATCACGCTTTTGTTTTCGCTGATCGCTGCAGAGTCCTTTTTGAAGAAGACCGACTTTGACGAGGCGCTTAACGGAACAAGCATGTGGTTCCGATGGTCGCTTTATTACATCATTATTGTTTTGATCCTGTTGTTCGGGGTGCTGGATAATGCTCCTCAGTTCGTTTACTTTCAGTTCTAATGCGGTTGTTCATCAAATATCTCATGCTCTTCTCGTTCCCGCTGATCCTGGGAGCAATTGCGGTATTTCTCATGCCGCTTGATAAGCAATTCGTTTATTCAGAATTCCTGAAAGGAGACTGTAACGAACGTGCCAAATGGATTCATGACCGGATATTCTTGAACGCCAGGCCAATTGATGTTGCGTTCATCGGTAGCTCAGCCACTTGGAACGCCATTGATGACCGAGCCTTAACAGATTCCATCAGCTCAAAATTTGGCAAACCGATAAGTGTTGCAAACCTTGGTTATTGTAGACCCGGTGTTACACTGCGCATTGTATTCGTTGAGGAACTGATCGCAACCAAAAAACCTCAAATCATACTTCTTGAAGTTCTGCCAGAACCATCGAACGGCAGCCAACCGGTTTTTGGTTTCACGGCATCAACAAGGCAACTAATATGTCCACCCACATATGCTTACCAAGATTGGCTTAGTGATGTTTGGAAAGGGCTTATCGTTAGATGGGAACAGATTCGCCAACTACTAAGTGAGGATTCATCAACGTACGTCATTGATGATCGGTCGTTCGGATTCGGGGATAATCCAGCAATGGCAGATCCGGTGGAAATGTCTCGGCTACTTGAAAGAAGAAGCCGTGGTCCTATACTGAAAGAGCCCTTGTTGCAAGACAGATTGAGTTACCATCTGTATTGGGAAACTTTGAAGGAGATTGAACGGGTGTGTTCAAAAAACCGTGTCAAGCTGGCGTTTTACTTCATTAATCACTACGGTCGTTCGTCAAGTGTGCCAATGTTATTGGAGGAGCACAAGAAGATTGCTCCCGTTTGGATGTTGCCCGATACGGTTTTCCAAAACCCGAAAAACTACTTCGATCCGGGCCACCTGAATAATGTCGGGGCTGCTCAACTGACCCCTACGCTGTTGAACAATCTCTACGGCTTGTATTGACCCAACAGCTGCATCAGCTCGTTGAGTTTAGGCGAAAGGATGATCTCCGTTCTGCGGTTTTTGGCCCGACCTTCTTTGGTTGAGTTGTCGGCCACAGGGTTGAACTCACCCTTTCCGGATGCCGTCAACCGCTTCGAACTCACACCATTCGATGTCAGTAATCGCACAACAGAAGTGGCGCGTGCCACACTCAGATCCCAGTTGTCTCCGAACCGTGCAGTCTTAATTGGAATACTATCTGTGTGACCTTCAATGGCCATGTTTATATCGAGGTTCTTGTTCATCACCTCCGCAATTTTCTTCAGTGCATCCTGGCCTTTTGGCTCCACGGCATCGCTGCCCGATTTGAACAAAAGCTTATCGCTCATGGAAACGTAAACCTTTCCATCACGCATTTCCACGCTCAGTTCATCGGCATCAAAGCCCATCAATGCGTCTTTCACGCGGTTCGAAAGCGCGTTCATCAGCTCATCCTGACGCTTTACAATGTCCTCCAACATCTTCAAACGCTCTTCGCGATTCTTCAATAGATTCTCTTTGTCGGCCAACTCTTTCTGCTTCGCGGCCAGATCGCTGCTGAGGCCTGCAACCTGTGCACCGGACGACAACTTCAGTTGATCGTACTTCTTCTTTTCCTCAGCCAATTGGTCTTTGGTGTCGGCCAGTTCCGATTCCGTTGCTGACAACTTCTCATTCGACTTCTTCAGGTCAGACTTGGTCGTTCCAAGCTCAGATTCAAGATCACTGGTGCGTTTGCACAAGGAATCCCGTTCGGCAAACGCCTCTTTGAACTTTTTTGATTGAAAGAACTGTTGCGTTTCGGTGTAAGACTCCCCGCACGGTTTTACGGAAGCACATGAACTGATGATCAGTGTCAGTCCAAGTCCGACAGCGAGTAATTGGATGGTTTGGTTTTTCATGATCCGCATAGCTGCCTAAAATTACCTCGGTCATACAGCCACGATCAACGCGAAAACGAATGTTATTCACGTCCGATCTTTGATAGCTCACATGCCCGGGGATCGATCAAGATGTCCTCGCAATCGCCATTTTTGTACTTTGCATCAGCAACCAAGCAAAGCGGCCACCGTTCAGTAGAAGGTCAAAACCCCATGACAAGCTTTTTCCGGTCCATACTTGGAGTTGTACTCCTTACGCTTCTGTTCAGCCAAAGTCTGTTCGCCCAAGAATGCGGCATCATTTACGTTACTCCCAATGGGGCTTCCGGTGGAAGCACCGGTACCCGAAGTAATCCGGCAGATCTTACTCATGCGCTGTCCATTGCCAACGCCACCAATAATGTGCTTTGGCTAGCGGCAGGCACGTATTCAGTTACAAGCACACTTAGTATTCCCAGCAACGTCACGATAGAAGGTGGCTTCAATCCCTCAACATGGGTAAAGAGTAATGGCTCTCCTACTCTGATAAACCGAACCACGGCCAATACGTTGCCTGCCCCTGCTAACGCGCTTGTGGGTCTTGCGGGTTTGAACGTAACAGGATTCCGTTTGCAAGACCTCATCATCAACGTACCTGATGCGCCTGCACCGCAGGTTTCGGTATATGGAATCTATTTGGCAGGATGCAGTAATTACAATATCGTCAGATGCTCCGTGACCACGGGTCAGGGAGGTGCTGGACTAACGGGTGTGGCAGGTGCATCGGGCGCACCTGGAAGCCCTGGAGCACAGGGTTTGCCAGCTGCAGACGATAATAACATACCGGCAGGGGGTGCTGGCGGAGCAGGCGCCAACGCGGGCGGTAACGGTGGTACTGGAGCGAGACATAACCCCCAGACGTCTGCCATCGGTCAGATCGGTGCGGGTGGCTGTGGTGGCTCAGGAGGTAATTATGGAGATGGTCCGGGTTGTGGATGCGGACTTTTCGGCACAAGTTTTAACAATGGCTGTGGCGGTTCGGCACCTACGGCTGGTCAGGCCGGAGGTGCCGGCAACACAGGTTCCATTGGAACTACAGGAACGGCCGGTTCATATGCTTCAGGTTATTATGTTCCTGGCGGGGCTGGCGGAAGCGGCACTAGCGGAACAGGTGGCTGCGGTGGCGGTGGCGGTGGCGGTGGTGCCGGTCGTCAACAGAATGGAGCAGACCAGGTCGGTGGATCAGGCGGTGGCGGTGGCGGTGGCGGCTTCGGTGGTGCTGGTGGAACCGGTGGCACTGGTGGCGGGGGTTCCTTTGCCATTTTCCTGTGGAACAATGGTGCTGGTGGGTCTATCATTGATTGCGGTCTGACATCGGGTGCGGGGGGCGCTGGTGGAAACGGTGGTGCTGGCGGTGCCGGTGGCGCTGGTGGCGCTGGTGGAAACGGTGGTACTGGCTTCGGATGCGGAATCAGCGTGGGTGGAAACGGTGGTGCTGGTGGTGCCGGTGGTGCTGGTGGTGCGGGCGGTTCAGGGGCCACGGGTGCAAGTGTCGCATTGGCCGAACAAGGCAGTGGCACACCAGTCTCCGCTTCCAACAACAACAGTGTTCCTGGAAATCCACCAGTTATTTCGGTTGACAACTACGGATGTACCAATTCAGATATCACCTTCTCATCTACTACTTCCGGTACGTGGAATTTCGGGTCGGGCGCAACACCGCAGACCGCGAATGGTAGCGGCCCGTTTGCGGTCACTTATCCAACAACCGGCAGAAGAACAATCACGTTCAGCGGCACTACGTTCACTGATTTCATCGGCATTTTCAATACCGGACCGACATTACCTACCATTTCTCCCGCCAACCCAACGGTGGATGCTGGCTGTCCCAATCAGTTTACAACCACACTTGTGGGAAGTCAGTACGATTGGGTTTTCGGCCCCGTTGCCTCTCCCGCTACCGAGTCGGGCGCGGCTGTAACCACTACTTCTGATGTGTATTTCAGCCTTCCTGGAACGTATTGGGTAAAGGTGACCGTTTTGACGGCTTGCTGTGGTCCGGTCAGTGACTCAACACAAGTTACGGTGCAGGCCAATGTTTACGATGTGGCATTGACCGCAAGTGCCTTGCAGATATGCGATGGCGATCCACTGACCGTAACGGCAAATCCTGGAACGTACGACAACTATGAATTCTTCATCAATGGTGTTTCGGTTCAGAATGGGGTAAACAACGTCTTTAGTTCGTCTTCAATTCAGCAGGGCGACAGCATTTATGTGGAGGCTTTTGTTGGGAGCTGCTTTGCCAATCCGAGCGACACGATCGTTCCCACGGTAAACCCGATTCCAACGGTTACGCTGACTTCTGACGACCCAGATAACGAGATCTGTGAAGGCGAAACAATCACTTTGACAGCATCTCCTGCGGGGTACGATTCCTATGAGTTTTTCAACGGTAGCACATCGCTACAAAGCGGTAGCAGCAACATTCTATTCGGCACTATTCCCGTAAACAACAGCATTACGGTGGTGGCCACCGACAATGGTTGCGACAGCCCAGCAAGCTTGGCCATCGTTACGCAAGTGAACCCGATTCCACAAGTAACGCTTGTGAGTTCAGACCTTGATAACGCCATCTGCGTTGGAGACAACATTATTTTCTCTGCGCTTCCTCTCGGTTTGGCCGATTACGAATTCTTTGAAGGCGTGGCTTCTGTTCAAACGGGACCATCCAACATTTACACGACAACATCATTGGTCAATGGAACAACCGTTTCGGTTGTTGGAATTAGCGTAGATGGGTGCGTCAGCGACCCGAGCAACGCCATTACCACAGCTGTGAACCCATATCCGGGTGTCACTCTCAGCAGTTCCGATCCTGATGACGAAATATGTGAGGGCGAATCGATCACGTTCACCGCTTCACCGAGCGGATATGACAGCTATGAGTTCTTCGATGGAAGCACTTCGGTACAGAATTCATCATCGGATTCGTGGACTACAACCGGACTCGTTTCTGGAAACAGTATTACTGTTGAAGCCACAGACCTCGGTTGCACCAGCGTTGCCAGCAACGCCATTTCTACTATCATGATAGCGGCTCCGGTTGTGAATCCAGGATCGGATATTGACAACTGCATAAACGATGCCGATGTGACGCTTACCGGCTTCACTCCTTCTGGTGGAACTTGGAGCGGCACGGGAATTACGAATGCCACAGGTGTATTCTCGCCAACAGGTGCAGGTGTTGGGACCTTTACGCTTTCATACACGGCAAGCAATGCCAACTGCAGCACAACCGAAACCATTGTGGCAACAGTACACGACCTTCCGGCTGTTGATGCTGGCAGTTATGGCCCCATCTGCTTGGGCGATGATGTGACGCTGAATGCCACAGGAGCAGCCACTTATGTTTGGGATCCGCCAACGGGTCTCTCGAGCATTAGCGTGCAGAACCCTGTGGCTGCGCCAGACCAAACCACTGTATACACCGTGACCGGAACAGACGCTTTCGGCTGCGTGAACAATGATCAAACCACTGTGACGGTTGACCCCGTTCCTACTGCGGCTTTCACCGCTGACAATGTTTGCATTGGCGATACCATGGCGTTCATGAATGCTTCAGACCCGTTGACCGGGGTTTCATTCCAATGGAACTTTGGCGATGGTCAATTCTCAACTGCACAAGACCCAGAAAATCTCTATCAGGTTGCCAGCGATTTTGATGTGCAATTGGTGGTGGTTTGGGGAAACTGTTCCGACTCTGTTACGCAGACAGTTACTGTAAATCCGCGGCCGCAGACCAGTTTTCTTGCTACGCCAAGTTACACCACCGCTATTGAGCCTCTGATCTCGATGGAAGACCTATCGGTCAATGCCGTTACGTGGGAATGGAATTTTGGGGATTTTTCGGCCTTTTCTGACGAACAGAATCCGTCTCATATCTACAACGATACGGGCGTTTTCGTCATCACGTTGGTCACCTTCAACCAATATGGCTGCACCGACACGGCCCGCGATGAGATTTTCATTGCGCCTTACACCACGTTGTATGTTCCTTCGGCTTTTACGCCTGATCAAGACCGCATTAACGACAAGTTCTACGCCTACGGAAAAGACATTTTCTACTTCGACTTCCGTATTTATGACCGATGGGGCAAAGAGCTTTTCGTGACCGATGATATTACCATTGGTTGGGATGGCCGAGATTCCAAAACGGGCAACGAGGTTAGGCCCGGTCTGTACACGTATCAGATCTATTACGAAGATTTCCGTGGGCGGAGAATGAAGAAGCTCGGACGCGTTTCGCTTATCCGTTAAGCCCTTTCATGGAAAGCGATATTCGCTTTCTGGCCACATCCACCTCCATCACGCGCACTTTTACGTGCTGATGCACCGACACCACATCGGCAGGATTCTTCACAAATCCATCTGCCAACTGCGATATGTGCACCAGCCCATCCTGCTTGGCGCCTACATCCACGAAGACACCGAAAGCGGTCATGTTGGTTATGATGCCGGGCAATTCCATTCCCACGATCAGATCCTGAATGGAACGAATGCTCGGGTCGAATTCGAACAGTTTGATGATGCGCCTTGGGTCGCGACCCGGCTTCAACAGCTCTTCCCTGATGTCCTGCAGCGTTGGTAGCCCCACTTCGTTCGTTACATAATTGGTCAGATCGATCGCATTCACAAGTTCTTCATTTCCCAAAAGCGCATCAACCGTCACCTTCAGGTCCTTGGCCATCCGCTTTACGATCGGATAGCTTTCTGGATGGACTGCCGAGTTGTCGAGCGGATTTTCGGAATCCGTTATCCGAAGAAACCCTGCGGCCTGCTCGAACGCTTTGGCACCAAGCCTTGGCACTTCTTTGAGTTGCTCTCGTGATGAGAACGGACCGTTCTGTTTGCGGAATGAAAGAATATTCTCTGCCAACTGCGGGCCCAAGCCCGAAACATGGTTCAACAGAAATTGACTTGCCGTATTCAGATTGACCCCAACTTGGTTCACACAACTTTCCGTAACGCGGTCCAGCGAGGTCTTCAGCATTTTCTGATCCACATCGTGCTGATACTGCCCGACTCCAATGGCCGATGGGTCGATCTTCACCAGTTCTGCAAGCGGATCGATGAGTCTACGGCCAATGCTCACTGCACCTCTCACCGTCACGTCAAATTGCGGAAACTCATCGCGCGCAACTTTACTGGCCGAATAAACCGATGCGCCTGCCTCATTCACTATGAAAAGTTGAACCTTGCGGTCGAAGCGAATTCCTTTAATCAGGTCTTCCGTTTCCCTGCTAGCCGTTCCGTTTCCAATGGCAATGGCTTCTATTTTATGTTGTTCCACCAACGAAGCCACCTTCTTCATGGCCTGAGCACGTTCATTGCGTGGCGGATGCGGATAAATGTTCTCGTTGTAAAGCAGATCGCCTTGCGCACTGAGGCAAACCAACTTGCAACCAGTTCGAAAACCTGGGTCGATGGCCAACACGCGTTTCTCGCCCAAGGGAGGAAGCATGAGCAACTGCCTCAGATTCTCGGCAAAAACCTTTATGGCCTGTTCGTCTGATTGTTCCTTGAACGTGGCGCGCATTTCCGTTTCGAGTGAAGGTTGCAACAGACGCTTGTAAGCGTCTCGGCCAGCCATTTTCACCTGTTCCGAACTCTCCGTATTTCCTTTCACAAAGAAGCGGTCCATCAGTTCCAACGCTGCGCTTTCGGTGGGTTCAATGCATACCTTCAGAAACCCTTCATTCTCTCCTCTTATCACCGCCAAAAACCTATGCGATGGTATTCGTTTGAGCGGCTCCGAATACTTGAAATAGTCTCTGAACTTTTCTCCTTCATCCTCTTTTCCCTTTACAGGCTTGGAGGAAATGACCGCTTCGCGCAAGAACAATTGGCGCAACCTGGAACGAAGATTCGCGCTCTCGCTCATCCACTCGGCAATGATGTCGCGCGCTCCTTGCAACGCCTCTTCCGCTGATGCAACCTCGCCTTTTACAAACCTCTGCGCGGCTGATTCTGGATGGCGCTCATCCTGCGCCATAATGATCTTTGCCAACGGTTCCAGACCCAATTCCTTTGCCTTGGTGGCACGGGTTTTTCGTTTTGGCCGGTAAGGCAAGTAAAGGTCTTCCAACTCTTGTAGTGTTGCCGCAGACGAAATCTTCTGCTCCAGTTCAGCGGTGAGAACGTTCTGTTCCCTCAATGATGAAAGGATGGATTCTCTGCGCTTTTCAAGTTCCGTGAATCGTTCAAACAGGTCTTTGATGCGGCCGATCTGCACTTCGTCCAAACCTCCTGTGGCTTCCTTTCTGTACCGCGATATGAACGGAACCGTGGCGCCTCCGCCCAAAAGTTTCAATGTGCTTGATACCTGATCAGGCCTACAGCCGACCTCGTTCGCAATTCTATTGTTCATTCATCAAAATTGAGGCGATAAAGAAATAGCTTCGCTTACGATTGACAATGGAATACCTGACCGCTGCCAACTTTCTGAGATTGAACCGTGAGATTCCGATTGTCGATGTTCGATCGCCAAGCGAATATGCGGCAGGTCACATTCCGGACGCCATCAATATTCCCTTGTTTGCCGATGATGAACGGGCAATTGTCGGAACCATCTACAAACAACAGGGCCAGCAACCGGCCATTGAAAAGGGGATGGAATTCGTGCAGCCGAAAATGCGTGCACTGGCCGAGGCGGCAATGGCTGCTTCCGTGAACGGAAAATTAGGGGTTTACTGCTGGCGTGGCGGTATGCGCAGCAATCGGATGGCATGGTGGTTTGAAGAAAACGGTCTGAACTGCACCGTGCTGGAAAACGGCTACAAATCTTTCCGAAGTGAAGCGCTGAACGCCTTTGGAAAACTCGAAAATCTGTTGGTGATCGATGGGCCGACCGGAAGCGGCAAAACGGAATTGCTGCATGAATTGCGCAAAAACGGAGAGCAGATCCTTGACCTTGAAGCATTGGCAAATCATAAAGGTTCTGCATTCGGCAGCATCGGTATGGCGAAACAGCCAAGCTCAGAACAGTTTCAGAATGACCTTCACGAAGAGCTTCAGAAATTAAACTTGGAAAAGCGCATTTGGGTCGAGCGAGAAGGAATGACAATCGGAAAGGTGTATCTACCGCAATCGCTTTGGGTCAACATGAACCGATCACGCGTGGTTATCATAGATGTTCCTCTTGAATTACGTGTTGACCGATTGATGCAACACTACGGAAACGCTCCTATACCCGATTTGGAAAAGAGCATCCGAAAATTGCAGCAAAAGTTGGGTGGTCAGCATATGAATGCAGCGTTGGATCTTCTGCAAAAGGGAGATCTTAGGACAATAGCGCACCTGCTTCTCGCCTACTATGACAAACGGTATCGGTACAGCCAAGAGAAATATCTGGCCACAAACCCCACAACCATTCACCTTTCCGACCCCGAATCAGCCGTTGTCAGACTGTTAGAATGGGCAAACACGTTTCACCATGTCTGACGTATTCAAACTCACACAATACTCGCACGGATCTGGCTGTGGTTGCAAGATCTCGCCTCAAATTCTGGAACAGATCATAGGGCGGAACAACGACAACGAAGCTTTTGACAAATTGCTTGTTGGCAATGCAACGAAAGACGATGCTGCGGTTTACCAAATTTCAGAAACCCATGCGGTCATCAGCACGGCCGACTTCTTCATGCCGATTGTTGATGATGCGTTCGATTTCGGTGCTATCGCATCTGCCAACGCGCTTTCTGATGTCTATGCTATGGGTGGAACTCCGTTAATGGCAATAGCCTTGCTCGGTTGGCCCGTTGACAAACTTCCAGCTTCCGAAGCGCAGAAAGTGCTGAACGGGGCTCGTTCCATCTGCAAAAAGGCGGGCATTCCATTGGCCGGAGGACATAGCATTGATTCTCCCGAACCGATGTTCGGACTTTCTGTAACCGGAAGTGTTTCGTTAGATTTTCTGAAGCAGAATTGCACTGCTCGACCCACCGATCAGCTCTATCTGACCAAGCCTTTGGGTGTTGGAATCATCAGTGCGGCACAAAAGCGTGGCATGGCTGAACCTGATGATCATGCGCGGGCCGTTGAGCAAATGAAAGCCCTGAATACGTTTGGAAAAACAATTGCGCACTTACCTTCTGTTACAGCAATGACAGATGTAACAGGCTTCGGGCTTTTAGGTCATCTGATAGAGGTTTGCGAAGGAAGTGGCGTTTCAGCAATGGTCGATTATGCGTCCATTCCGTTGATTGAGAGTTTGAAACACTACCTCGGTCAGTTCATTTACCCGGACATGACCATGCGGAATTTCAACACGTATTCCTCTAAGGTAAGTCAACTGAATGGCGAACAACTTTTCACGCTCTGCGACCCGCAGACCAGTGGTGGTCTGCTTATCTGCATTCGTGCAGATTCGGAGCACGAGCTGCTACGTTTGGCCCGATCGGAAAACCAGCCATTGTGGAAAATCGGTGAGCTTATTGCCCGACAGGAAAAAGTGGTAATGGTCAATTGAATTCGAACTTCAGGTTGGTGTAGCCTTTGCGGCACATTCCGCTCTTTTTCCGACCACTTATGTCCAGATTCACCATGTTGGTCTCGTCTTCGAAACTGTCCAAAAGCAAGGCGTTCGAAATCTCCATGGTGTGAACTTTCGACACGTTTTTCACTTCAAGGAAACACCACGTGGCGTCTAATTCCATTTGTTTACCCAAATACCTGAACTCCATTGGTTTTCCATTTACGATAAACTTGAGGTTTCTGCGTAGATAGTTCTCTATCAGTTCATTTACCTGAGGCGGCTCGCGGTCTGTGCCGATCTCCAATTTCGGGGCTCCGTTTTTTTGAAGCGTGACGGACAGGTCATCTGTGAACAGTTTGACCGATATCTCCAAACTCTTGCTTTCCACGTTATGATCAATCTCTGTTAGCGACAGATGAAAGTCGTGTGCCGGAAGCATCAACATCATACCGAAAATGCAAAGTGCTTTGATCATCGGATAGCCTTGATTACATATTCTGTTCCATTCACCTGAAACCGCTGCGCTTTTTGGAAGCCAAGCATCTGTTTCACAATGGGCGATTGATGCGAGACCACGAACACGTCCTGCTCCTCGAAAAGAACCTTTCCCAAACTCACCAACACATAGAATTTGGCCTTATCCGTTTCAACGAATGCGCCTTTTTGAACCCGTTCACAATCCATTTCCGGATTCATGGTATCTATCTCTGCCAACATCTGCTGCGCCTCTCCCAATTGCCGATGCAGTTTCTCCTCTTCCAAATGCATCATGGCCCTTCCTGTCTCGTGTTTGTCACCGGCCGTGCTTTTTCCTTCAGATTCTACCGATAACCGCATCGAACCTATCTCATCTGCAAGGGAAGCTACCCGGTTTACGGCCAATTGCCGACAATGCTGGTAAAGCCTTTGTTTCACGGCTTGAAATTAGGTCGTTTAGTATCTTTCCGAAAACTGAAACACCTTTTCATATGACCAAGAATGTTGTTGGATGGTTCGAAATTCCTGCATTGAATATGGATCGCGCCATTGCCTTTTACAAAGCCGTATTCGGATTCGATTTCCATCGGCTCACCTTGCTGAACGAGGATATGGCATTTTTCCCTGCCGTTGAGAACGGAATAGGAAGCCCTGGCGCACTTACCTGCAGCCCCGATTTCTACCAACCGAAAGACAACGGGGTGCTCATCTATTTTACTTCGCCAACGGGAGATGTTGCCGTGGAGCTTGCGAAAGTGGAGGCTGCCGGAGGAAAGATCGTAATGCCGCGGAAACAGATATCCCCTGAGCACGGTTTTATCGGGTTGATATTGGACAGCGAAGGAAATCGTATTGGCATTCATTCCAGAAATTAACGCGCTTTTTTTGATACATTAAACATGTTTTTCGGTCTCTTTGTGCTGTTTTTGATGCATTTGATAAAATAATTACATTTGTGTCAGAAAAGATGTGTTAACCATTAAATACTGGCTTAATGTATCAGAAAAGCATCAATGAAGACTGGTCGGCCATGAGTGATGTGGCCGTTGTGAACCACATCTGTTCGCAATTGCGCCAACTGCGCCTCGACCAGAACATGACGCAAGAAGAACTGGCCGAACGTTCGGGTCTTGGCCGTGCCACGATCAGCCGCATCGAAAAAGGGCAAGCGGTTTCGCTGCTCACGCTCATTCAGTTGCTGCGCGCCTTGAACCGCCTCGACCTGCTTGATGCCTTCCAGAGCGTTTCGCCAGAGATCAGTCCGCTGCAGTTGCTGAAAGACCAGAAACCACCGCGTTACCGCGCTTCCGGAAAACGACACACCACTGATAAAGACGAGCCCGAATGGTAGTTGCCGAAGTGCTTCTTTGGGGAATTCGCGTGGGTGCCGTTGCGTGGAACGAGTCCGCCAATCATGGTGTTTTCGAGTTCGAAGCCGATTTCCTGAAACAGGATCTGGATGTCGCTCCTCTGAAAATGCCGCTGTCTGAGGCGCGGAACGGAAAGCGCATCTTTCAGTTTCCATCACTCAACCCTGAAACATTTCAAGGATTGCCTGGCCTATTAGCCGACAGCCTTCCTGACAAATTCGGTAACCGTTTGATTGAAGAATGGCTTGCAAGACAGGGCCGAACCGTGCAAAGCATGAACCCGATAGAAAAGCTTTGCTACATCGGTTCACGCGGGATGGGCGCGCTGGAATTCAAGCCTGCCATCGCTTCTTTCAAAGAGCAGTCAGAAACACTGCAAGTGAACGAACTGGTGCGGTTGGCCAGCGATATTCTGCATCAACGGAATTCCCTCGAAACCAATTTCACTTCTTCGAACAACAATGGTGTTGAGGACATCATCCGCGTTGGAACTTCTGCAGGCGGAGCACGTGCCAAGGCCATCATAGCGTACAATCCGCAAACAGGCGATGTGCGTTCGGGCCAAGCGCAACAGTCGGAAGGCTACGAACATTGGATCATCAAATTCGATGGCGTGAGCAACGACCTGCTGGGCGATCCTCAAGGCTACGGACGTATTGAGTACGCCTATCACCTCATGGCCAAGGAATGCGGCATCAGCATGACCGAATGCCGATTGCTGGAGGAGGGCGGCCGTGCGCATTTCATGACCAAACGTTTTGACCGCAATGGAATAGAAAGGCTGCACATGCAAACCCTGTGCGGCATCGCGCATTTCGACTACAACATGCCGAGCGTTTACTCATACGAACAGGCGTTTCAGGTGATGCGGCAACTGCGACTGCCTTATCCCGATGCGGAGGAACTGTTCCGCAGAATGGTGTTCAACGTCATCTGTTTCAATTGTGATGACCATACGAAGAACATCTCTTTTCTGATGAACAAGAGCGGTGAATGGAAACTTTCACCCGCGTACGATGTGACCTATGCTTACAACCCTGATAACCGATGGTTGAAGCAACATCAACTCTCCGTGAACGGAAAACGCGAGAATATTTACCGTGCCGACCTGCTGAAAGTGGCCACCGAAATGAACATCAAAAAGGCGTTGGAGATAATTGCTTCCGTTCAGGAAGCAGCAGGTAAGTGGAGCGAGTTCGCATCAACCGCTGGCATTCCTGAAGGTCAGTCCGCTGCCATCGGCCGTCTAATCAACCCTTAACTACTTACCTCGCTCAGCAGCCCGTTTAGCACGCTGCATTGGGTTTTCATCAGGTCTGTCGTGTCCTTTGAAAAGCTCAAAACGGGTTGGTTCCTGTTTGGGTGGCCAATAGTTGTTGTTGCGGTCGGTGTCGGCTGTTTCCAAATAGGGGTCGAGCACCACGCGGACCAATTCCTTTGGCGAGTAGAAGACCTTGCTCACCTTCTTGTCGTTGAGACGCCAAATCTCTGCTGGAATGCGGTGGGTTTCCTTGCTTCCATCAGTGTATTCAAATTCGAGTATAACGGGCATCACAAGCCCACCGACAGATGAAAGGTCTATCTGATAGTAGTTCATTTTCGTATTTAGCAACGCTTTCTCCGAGTCTGAAAGGCGTGCCAAATAGCGCTGATAATCCTCTACATCCAGAATATTTACTGCGTAAGGGTCGTAGGCATTGTAGAAATCGCAGGCTTTGGAGTCTTTCTCCACCACACATTGGTATTCCTCTTCATTTCGAATATCGCTGATGTAGCGTTCAGACGATTCATCCCGTTTTTTGGCGATCGGTTTCTCTATGGAAGGGTCTTTCGTATCCACCTGAAACCACTTTACCGCATCCAAGCTCTGATCGCAGTGATCGGTGGTGTAGAACCAGCCTCGCCAGAACCAATCCAAGTCAACGCCTGACGCGTCTTCCATCGTTCTGAAAAAGTCTGCCGGGGTCGGATGTTTGAATGCCCAACGTCTGGCGTATTCCTTGAAAGAGAAATCGAACAGTTCACGACCAAGGATGGTTTCGCGAAGGATATTGAGTGCGGTTGCCGGTTTTCCGTAGGCGTTGTTCCCAAACTGAAAAATGCTTTCACTGTTGGTCATTACCGGAGTCATTCCGCTTTTGTCGCCCTTCATGTATTCGACAATATTAGGAGCCGGGCCTCTACGGGTTGGAAAGTCCTTGTCCCACTCCTTCTCGGTGAGGTATTCAACAAATGAGTTCAACCCTTCGTCCATCCATGTCCACTGTCTTTCATCTGAATTGATGATCATTGGGAAGAAGTTGTGGCCAACCTCGTGAACGATCACTCCGATCATCCGGTGTTTGATGTAGTCTGAATAGGTGCCGTCTTTTTCCGGTCTGCCGAAATTGAAGCAGATCATGGGATATTCCATTCCAATGTTGTCGGCATGAACGGAAATTGCCACGGGATATGGATAGTCGATGGTGTACTTGCTGTACGTTTTGAGTGTGTGCGCTACAACACGTGTCGAATACTGTTCCCATAATGGATTTCCCTCTTTAGGATAATAGCTCATGGCCATCACCTTCTTTCCCCCCACATCAACACCCATGGCGTCCCAAATGAACTTACGCGAACTTGCAAAGGCGAAATCGCGCACGTTGGTGGCCTTGTAGGTCCATGTTTTCTTCTCCTTGGTTCCTTCCTTTTCATTCTCTTCCGCTTCTTTCTGCGAAACGATGATGAGCGGTTGATCGACATTCTTAGCCTGATTGAACCTGTTCAATTGCTCTGCCGAAAGCACCTGACTGTAGTTCTGGCAGAAACCTGTTGCTGCTACAATGTGGTCGGCCGGCACAGTGATGTTCACCTTATAATCTCCGAATGGAAGTGCAAACTCGCCAGCCCCGAGAAACTGCTTGTGCTGCCAACCTTCCACCTCGTTATAAACGCACAAACGCGGAAAGAACTGCGCAATGGTGTACAGATAATTGCCTTCTTCTGGGAAGTACTCGTAACCGGACCGACCCCCGATCTTCATCCGGTCATTCACGTTATACCACCATTTCAACTTGATCGAGATCTTTGACTTTGGCTTTAGCGGCTTCGGAAGGTCAACGCGCATCATGGTTTTGACAACCGTGTACGGAAGGTCTGCTCCCGCGGCATCCTTCACATGATCAAGCTTGAACCCTCCATCAAAATCATTATGCATCCGTGCCAGATCCCCGAAGTTCATTTTGTCCTTCATCTCGCTGGTGGCAGTCTTTTTTGTGTCGCTGTCCTGTGCGCGCATGTTTTGATCCAGCTGTAGCCAGAGGTAGGTCAGCTCATCGGGCGAATTGTTGTAGTATGTGATGGTGCTGCTGCCGTAAACCCTTTGATTCTCATCGTCCAGCTCCACATCCATGTCATAATCAACCTGTTGCTGATAATACTCATGTCCCGGAGCTCCGCTTGCTGTTCTGTAAACATTGGGCGTTGGCAATTCCGTTCCAAGCTGGCGGAACTTGTTCTTATCTGTATTCTCCTGTGCGGATAGAGAGAACGGAATGGCGATAAGCAGTAAGTATGTCAGGTTCTTCATAAGACTGAAATAAGTGATTCTGGAAGAATTCAGAACGGAATCCGTTGGGCGGCCAAAAGTAAGGAAATGCCCCCTGACACTATGGAAATCAAGCTGTTCCAATGGCGAGGTTTAACACTTATTGTCTTTATCAACGCGAATTGGACAAGGAAAATGACCGCCACCACCAGCAATTGCCCTACTTCCAGTCCAATGTTGAAGGCAAAAAGCGGCATCAACAGTTCGTCCCCCAAAAGAGATCGGAGGTAATTTGAAAAGCCCATTCCGTGAATGAGGCCAAAACCGAGTGCCATCAGATATGTTGGAATGGCCGCTTTTTCCTGCTTCGCGAAGAGGTTCTTCGCAGCCGTTAAAACAATCGTAACAGGAATGAGAAACTCGATCCAAGCCGAATTGACCGGAATAATGTTCAGTACGGCTAAGGCAAGCGTGACGGAATGCCCAACCGTGAATGCCGTGACAAGCACAAGGATCTTTTTCCAATCGGTGTAAACGTAAGCTGCGCACAAGGCCAACAGGAACAGCATGTGATCATAGCCGTTCAGGTCGGTTATGTGCTCAAAGCCGAGTTGGAGGTAGGTTGGGAACACTATTCGAAGCTCACCTTCGCACCATACACATTCTCAACCGACACCCCAAGATTGAGATACCCCGTTAGCAGGTTATTCTCCTTGTCCCAATTGAGGTTGGAAAACCATGTTTTCATGCCTTCTCTCCGAATTGGGTTAGAGGTGCTGTATTGGATCACCTTCCCTTTCAGACCTGTATCGGTGAAGGTGAAGGTCTTCTCTGAAAAATAGAGGTCGGAAGCGGTTTCGGGAATGCCTTGAAGCTTGCTTAGCCATTCGGCATTGAACATGTCGTGAAGCAAGTGTTCAAGCGTAATTTGTAGAGTGTCGTTTTTGAGGTTGAAGACAAACGGCACCGAAACCTGTCCGACCCGTGGCTCTTTTTTCTTGTACCAACCACGGAAACGATTGCTCGCTTCTTTCATGTAGCCTACATACCACGTTTGGCTCGTTTCTTTCAATCGGTCGGGGTGCGTGTCGTACCACCACAGCCATTCGTAAGGATGAATTTCGGGATGCCCAGTATGGTTGTAGTCGGCCACAAACGCCCCGTAAAGACCAAAGGTGGTGTAATCTGAACCGATGTTCGGATGTTCCTTCGAAGAATTGGGCTGCATCACGGGGTAGAACTTCTCGTTCAGAAGTGGCAAGTATTCCTGCGGTGGTGTGATCTCGCAGTGCATGCGGTAGCGCTTGATGTTTACCAGGGTTTCGGGATAGATCCAAGGCGCCTCATCAGAGTTCTTGATGCGATTGAAGCGGTTCTTGTCGCGCTGCTGTTCAATGCCGATCCACGTGAGGTCGATGTACTTTTTGATCCGCGGAATAAGATTGAAATTGACATCATACTCCGTGAAACGAGGGCCGTGGTTTGGAACACGGATGCCATCGCGCTCCGTTCCAACGAATTTCTGCTTGGTCATGTTCAGCGCCTTCCATTTGTAGCCAAAAATGCTGATGATCCAGCCTGCCTCGCCAACGCGGTGCCGCTGACTTTTGGAGGGAAGAATACTATCGACCGAAACCGCTTTTACAAGGTCGACAAGTTCTTCATTCAGACTGTCGTTGTTGCTGATGAACTGTCGGTCTTTGGTGAGTAGCAGCCACTTTTCAGACGTCTTCCCAAATGATGAAACAGTAAGTTGGCCCTGCCCAAAAGCGATGGTTGGCAGAAGCAATAAAAAGAGGGCTTTTTTCATTTTTCTGGATTATTCTCCGTCTGTCCGTTTGAATTCAATTCGGTCGCCAACCTCCACACCATGAATGTCGCAAAAGCCTTCTATCACCTCTAACACATAGGTGGCTGGGCCTTTCGATGGAATGGACCTATCGGATTTCGGCACACAGTATTTCGCAATGCTTTCGATGGTGCCATCCTGTTTTATGTAAAGAATGTCGAGGCCCACGAGTGTGTTGTGCATCCAGAACGAGCGTGGTTCTTCCTCTTCAAAGATGAATAGCATTCCCTGCGTATCGGGCGCGCTCCTTCGGTGCATCATGCCAATTGTCCGCTCGTTTTCGGTGTCGGCAATTTCGATGTCGAGCTTGCGTATGGTGTCTCCGGCCGCTTTCAGCAGATAGAGCTCGCCTTCTTTCGTGAATTGCGGACCTGCTGGTCGGACTTCGGTAGTGCCGGTTCCTTTGTCATCCTTGGTTTTCGTTTCGCTTTCGCAGCCCGAGAAAATGGATAAAAGGAAAAAGGGTAAAAGGAATAATGGATTTGTGCGGGCGTCATTCCGAAGGAGGAACGACTGAACCAATCTCTTTCTGAATGAGATTGCTTCGTTCCTCGCAATGATGTGGTTCTGAAATTCTTTTCTGTTCATTTTCTCTCCTTCGGAAATGGGTAAACCCCGTTCATATTGTTCAGGTCGGCCAATCGGGTGGATGGGTCGATCTCGATGCTGGCTATCCTCTGTTTTTTTACTCCTACCTCAAACGAGTAGGCGGGGCTGGTCCATTCCCAATCCGGCAGAATGACCCTTCCTTCCTGTCCCTGTTCGCTGGGTTTTTCGCCCCGCATCAATCCGACAGGGATGTAAAACCATGAGATATTCCCATCCTTGTCAATCACTTTGATGTCAAGCGGCATGGGCAACTGACCGTTGCGATTGAGAACAATTTCCGTCCTTCCCTTCTTTTCCTTTTCGACTTCGGCAATGCTGTAGTCGATGAATTGAGTGGTTCCGACCCAAAGATCCATGAACCAACTCAGCTCAAGCCCTGATGTTTTCTCCATCACACGAAGAAAATCGTTCGGGGTTGGATGTTTGAACTTCCACTCGTTGAAATAGCGTTTCATGCCTTTCCAAAAGGCTTCTTTTCCAACGATATACTCTAGTTGCATCAAGAAAACAGAACCCTTTGAATAAGACGAGATGCCGTAGCAGGCGTTTGTCTGGAAATGATCGGCATGGGTCGACAGCGGTTCTTCAATTCCCCTGTTGTGAAGTTCAATGAGCGAAGAAACATCGCCAACATGCGGATTCGGCTGCTTATTTCCGCGTAGTTGATTCAAAATATGATCCTGGGCGTAGGAAGTGAAACCTTCGTCCATCCAAGGGTATTTCGCCTCATTTGTTGCCAATACGCCATAATACCAATTGTGAAATGCCTCGTGAACCGTCACGCTCAACAGTCCACCATAGGTTCTACCAGAGGTGATGAGCGTTGCCATCGGGTACTCCATACCGCCATCTCCGCCCTGAATGACCGAAAATTGGTTGTAAGGATATTTCCCGAATTGGTCGTTCATCAAGCTGAATGCTCTGGTAAACTCATTCTGAAGTTTGGCCCAGTGTCCAGAGGTGTCGGGCAGATAGAGAAAGTGCAATGTGGGTCCGTCAGGAACCTGCTTGATATCGTGACTGTAATCCGGGTCGGCCGCCCAAGCGAAATCATGCACTTGCGGTGCCACAAAATGCCAGGTCAATTTGTTGCCCATTGGCTCATTCACTGAAGTTCCGGTGGATTCATATCCATGTCCGACCTCGTTCGGATTCTGCAGATACCCGGTGCCTCCAAGCACGTATTTTTTGTCGATCGATATTTTCACATCGAAATCGCCCCACACACCATAGAACTCGCGACCAACATACGGGTCGGAATGCCAACCTTCGTAATCGTATTCGGCCATTTTCGGATACCATTGCGTCATTGAAAGGTCGATACCCTGAGCATTGTCTCTTCCACTTCTGCGAACCTGCAACGGCACCTGCGAGTGAAAATCCATGAGAAACTCAGCTTTTTCGCCTGGTAAGATCGGCCTCGTCAGCTTCACTTCAAGCACCGTTCCCTGAACATGGTATTCAAGAGAATTACCGTCCTGTGTCAATCGGTCTATCTTGTGGTATCCGATCTCTTCCGGTTTCAGCTTCGATATCCTATCGCCAACGCGCGGGTCCGGATCCGGAATTGTTCTGGAACGCACATCCATCATACTGCCTGGCTGAAAGGCGTTGAAATACAGGTGATAGAAAACCTTCGTGAGCGTGTCGGGTGAATTGTTCGTGTACACCAACTTCTGCTTTCCTTCAAATTGATGTGTTGCCACGTTCATGTCTATCTCCATCTGATAAGAAACGTGCTGCTGCCAATAGCCGTGTTGGGCGAAGGTGGATACGCTGTAAAATCCAATTAACAGCAGGATGGAACCGAATACTCTCATTTAATGCGCTTCTTGCCAAAATTAACGCGTATCGAATAGCATCCACATCCCTCGTGCCATATCACCGATTTTTGCACTTCCTTTGGGCGAATGGAACAGCGGAAACACGACAACTTCGATCGCTTTGCTAAAGATTACAATCAGGTTTTCTCAGAATCGGTTGACGTTAGCGGTGGCGACAGAGACTATTTCAGCGAATACAAGATCATAGAAGTTTCCCAGAAGGAAAACGTTTCTGCCAAGCTTCGGGTTCTTGACCTTGGTTGTGGTGACGGTAATTCGGTCAAGTACTTCAGCAAATATTTCCCGCAATCTGAATTTGTGGGAACCGATGTTTCAGAGGCCAGTATAGAAGAGGCACGGGCTAAAATGGTACCACGGGCAAGTTTCGTTCCTTACAATGGCGAGACACTGCCGTTTGCTGATGATTCTTTTGATGTCGTGTTCACATCAATGGTCTTTCACCATGTGAATTTTGATCTACATGGCGGGCTGTTAACTGAGATTTATAGAATCCTCAAGAAAGGCGGCAGGTTCTACATTTTTGAACACAACCCACTCAATCCTGTAACGAGGAAAATTGTACGTGAGTGTGAGTTCGATAATGATGCGGTACTGTTGCCGCACTCGTACACCAATAGAATGCTTAGAACGGCAGGTTTTGTTGACTCAAAAGTCAACTTTACCCTGTTTCTGCCACGTCACAGAATTTTCCGCTGGATGCATTGGACTGAACGTTTGATGACCTGGTTGCCCTTGGGTGCCCAGTACTTCTTCCGCTCTGTAAAGTGATTCCTGACTATTTCTGAATTCCGACCAACTTGAATACGAACGCATACTCCAATGCGGTCTCTTTCAGGCTTTCGAACCGACCGGAAGCTCCACCATGGCCAGCATCCATATTCGTGTGGAGTAGCAGGAGATTATTGTCCGTTTTAGTGTCGCGCAACTTTGCAACCCACTTGGCCGGTTCCCAATACTGCACCTGACTGTCGTGCAGGCCAGTGGTTACCAACATGTTGGGGTAGTTTTGCGCCACAACGTTGTCATAGGGCGAGTAGCTTAGAATGTAGTCGTAGTATTCCTTCTCATTCGGATTGCCCCATTCATCATATTCGCTTGTGGTAAGTGGAATACTTTCATCGAGCATGGTAGTGATCACATCTACGAAAGGTACCTGCGCTACAACACCTTTCCACAGGTCGGGCCGCATGTTGACGACCGCTCCCATCAACAAGCCACCTGCCGAACCTCCCATGGCGAACAGTTTATCTGATGATGTGAAGTTGTTCTCAATCAGAAACTCGCCACAATTGATGAAGTCGGTAAACGTGTTCTTTTTCTTCAGCAGTTTTCCATCCTCATACCAATCTCTTCCCATCTCCTGACCACCACGTATATGCGCCAAAGCATATACGAATCCACGGTCCAGCAAGCTGAGCCTTACTGAGCTGAAGTAAGGGTCCATAGTGGCACCGTACGAACCGTAAGCGTAAAGCAGTGTCGGGTTTGTACCGTCCTTCTTCAGCCCTTTCCGATAAACGATAGACATTGGAACCTGCGTTCCGTCATCCGCGGTCACAATAACACGCTCGGTCTGATAATTATTCCGATCGAAATCGCCTATTACCGGTTGTTCCTTCATTAGCTGCTTTTCGCGTGTGCGCATGTTGTAATCGAGGGTCGACCACGGGGTTGTGAGCGAAGAATATCCGTAGCGTAGTGTTTCTGTATCGAAATCCAAATTGGTTCCGATATAACTGGTATACGCCTCCTCGCCAAAGTTCAAATAATGCTCTTCCTTGGTCGATTGATCGATGATGCGAAGTTGTGGTAGCCCCTGGGAACGTTCTGCAACCACCATGTAGTTCTTGAATATCTCAATGTTCTCAAGCAGCGTTTCGGGCCGATGGGCGATCACCTCCTTCCAGTTTTCCTTTCCCGGTTTTTGAACACTGGTTTCCATCAGCCGGAAGTTCTTAGCCTCCCAATTGGTCACGATGTAGAGTTTATCCTGATAATGCGATACGTTGTATTCGTGATCCCTTTCGCGAGGTTGAATCATCGTGAAGTCTCCCATTGGCTTCGATGCATCAAGCATCCGATACTCTGATGAGACCGTTTGAAACGTACCAATGAAAATGTAGTCTTTGCTCTTGCTGCGCCACACGTAACACGAGAATGTTTCATCCTTTTCGCGGAAAACCTCCACGTCTTCAGATGGGTCAGTTCCCAATACGTGGCGCATGATGCAGTCGGTGCGAAGCGTTTCCGGGTCTTTGGCTGTGTAGAAGAATGTTTTACTGTCCTTTGCCCATGCACCGCCTCCAGCACAATTAGGAATAGCCTCCTGCAGAATCTCACCAGTTGCGAGGTCTTTGAACTGAATGGTGTACAACCTTCTGCTTACCGTGTCTGTTCCGAAAGCGGCAATCCGGTTGTCGTCCGTTATCTCAATTCCCCCCAACGAGAAGTATTCATGACCCTCGGCCATTTCGTTCTCATTGAAGAAAACCTGTTCTTGTCCTTCAAGTGATCCCTGCTTCCGACAATGGAGCGAATATTCCTTTCCTTCTTCGAAACGGGTGTAGTAGTAATATCCGTTATCCTTGTAAGGAACGCTACTGTCGTCTTCCTTTATGCGTCCACGCATTTCCTTATAAAGGTCTTCCTGAAACTGCTTGGTATCGGCAAGTACGCTTTCGGTGTATTCATTCTCCTTTTCGAGATAGGAAATGACCTCAGGATTTTCCCTGTCTTTCAACCAGAAGTAGTTGTCAATTCTTGTGTGACCGTGTATGGTCAACTCATGTGGTCGTTTTTCAGCAATGGGTGGTTTCATTTCTTGTTGCTCTGTATTGCAGGAGAATGCTGACAGCATTCCAAGTATTGTAATGGCGCGTAATGACTTTAGCATGGTGGGATTCATTTCTGACACAAAGAAACAATATGATCGTGTAGAGAAATTGTTTGAACGGATCCTGTAGCGTGTTCTTTCTTGGAATAGAGACGGGCCACTTGGTCTGGAACGATCCCGAAATTTCCTGGGAACAGCCTTGACAAAGCCGCCAGCAATTGCATGGCCGGCTTTGGTAGTGGAATCACGAAAACTGATCTGCCACAAACTCGCGAAGCTTCATTTATCAGGTCTCTGAACGAGTATGGCACATTGCCGTTCACAAATAAGGTCTTGCCAACAACATTTTCAGATAGAACGATGTTTGCGATCATTCTTGCAGCATCGTCAACATGTATCGGATACATCGGACTTTGAACACCGACCGGACAGGCCTGAACACCTCCGTTCATTGCGTTGATGATTGCCTTGTCAATGCCCTCTCCCTTATTGCCTCCAAATATCTCCGCAGGTCTAATGATCACATGTGGCAATCCTGATTCTGCCACTTCTATCTCCGCGAGCAACTTAGAGTGCCCGTAAGCACCACTTTCAGCACTTGCGGTTCTACTGCTGATAAAAACGAAGCGTAAGCGAGGATTCTTTTTAGCAATATTCAGTAATGTTTTAGTCCCTTCGAGGTTCACTTCAAAGTACTGTTTCTCATCATATGTGTGGGTAACGGCCGCAGCGTGAATGATCAAGTCGCAGCTAATCAACCTGTTTTCATAGGATGCCGGGTTCATCAGGTCGCCTACGACCCATTCTATTTCTCCTGATATCTCTCGGTCTGCCGAACGTGTTAGCATCAGGAATTGAAACCGTTCTTTCGGCAAGAACCCGATTACCTTCTGGATCAAAGCGGATGAGCCTCCGGTAATGAAGACCCGCTGCTTATTTGCCGACATGTTTTTTACCTCCGAACCTATAGTCGATCAGGTTTCTGATGAACTCGAATATCGCAGGAAACTTTACGAATGACGAGCGCCCAGAAAGTTGGTAGAATTCGATGGGAACTTCGAAAAACTTCATTTTAAGGTCCCTGATGTTCAGCATTATCTCTGCATCAATAAACCAATCATCAGACCGCAATGACATCTTGTCGTAGGCGCTTTTCCGAATGATCTTAGGTTTCGAGTTTGCGTCTTTAGACCCAATTCCGGGGAAGAGCATTGCGAACAGAATATTGTAAATCTTGCTTATGAACCGTCTGTAAGCTCCGTCTTCCCTGCGTGTTCTGTACGTTTTCACCAGATCGAAATCGCTGTCTTTTATCTTGGTAAAGCAGGCTTCTATGCTTTCTATTGGGAATTGACCATCACCATCTATCACGCAAATGAATTCCCCTTCGGCAGCATCCATGCCCGACCTCATATCCCAACCCATCATTCCTTGTTTGGGCTTACAAATAGCCTTGCAACGTGGGTTCTGCTGCGCTATTTCCGTCACGAAATCGCGTGTTCGGTCGTCCGATCCCTCAATGTAGTTCGCAACCAGAACCAACTCATAGCTGTTGGTCAACCGCTTAATGTGCTCTTCCGCTTTTTGGATGAATGCGAGTACAGCTTCTCCTGAGCGATAGCACAGAATGACTACTGAAAGTTCAACGTTGGCCGACATTCAACAAATCTAAGATTATGCTATTACTATTCATCAGCCACCGCCACCCGAAAAGGCAACTGGTATCTGGTGCGAAAATCTTTGTTGATCCAAAATTCCGGGTCGTTAGAGAATTCCCAATAGTGAAGTACTCCGGCTGGCGGCATCTTTTCTACAAGCAATACATCGTTCTCGTTTCCCTTGAACTGGAATATCATCTCGAACCTCTCATCGTAAGACCTACTGAACTGAGAGCCTAATTCCATTTGGTGCGGAAGTGGCCAATAAAGTCTCAAAATGAGTGCAAGCAACGAAACGAAGGACACGAGCGTCCAAAGTTGTTTTGATGAAATCGTGCTCTTGATCGTTTTGATCAAGATCATCAGGTAGAATCCGCACACTAACGAGAAAATGAACGTGTGCATGGAGATGACCCGCGGCCAAGCAGAATAACCGGTTGCCGCCACAAATACGGCTGCATGAACGAGAACAAATGCCAAATAAGCTATGGCTGGAAGAATCAATTGGGTTCTGGACAGTTTCCATTTGTTAACGTTCAACTGAACCATGAGTGGTAAAAACGCCATTAGCCCAAGAAACACTCGGTCTAATTTGGCGAGGTTGTACGAAACGAACACGTTCCTGATCTCCTTCGAGTATTCATAGATGTAATGTGCCAAGCCAAAATCCGCGTTGCTGACCCTATGGGAGTTTCCTGGGGCAAGAAGATATATGAGAAATGCGCCCAACAGAATGACATTTGCCATCAGCATTTTCCTGCGATACGCCTTTTTCTGAATCAGAAACACGGCCGTAACCAACGATATTAATCCAAGAAACAGCACGGCATATGTGGCCCTGCTCTGCATAATGTAAATGAAAGGAATTAGCACAAATCCGAATCTCTTTCGTAGCAACAGCCCAACACCGATTTGCAATGCAATTATTGGATGCAGATAAACAACTGTTCCCATTACCCAATGCCATACTTCATCTTGTGCGCTGGAAGCCAAATACATGGCGGTGCAAAATGCCGCGCCCGCCAACATCGATCCGCCCAAGTCTCCTTTTCCAGTCAGCAAGCGATAAACACCGTTGAACATGAACATGCTCGATGCCAATAGTCCGGCTTTGATAATCGAAATGATGAGCCCGCCAGAAACCCCTATGGAAAGTAGTTTCATCCAAAGCCCTTGCACGATCATGCTTAAAAACGGCCCTTCCCATTCAAAATAGAACCTCACCGCATACCCGATTCCAGGAATTCCCTTAGAGGCATAGTACATTCCCGCAAAGTCGTCTGCATTGGGCCTGTATGATATGTCCACCAATGCGTGATAAAGCAAATAGGCAATTACCGCAATCGGCCCGAGTATCCTTTGCATCCTGTTGTCAGGCATAAAATGTTTTCACCTCTTCAATTACTCTCTGCTGCTCCGATTCCGTGATTCCGAGAAAAAGCGGAAGCCTAACAAGTCTTTCACTGAACCTATCTGCGTTCGGAAGTTGTAGCCCAGAATAATGCTTGAGACCAAATGCTGATCTATGCAGCGATTGAAAGTGAAAAGCTGCTTGAATTCCCGCGTTCTTAAGCTGATAGATCAACTCTTCCCTTTCGGTCAATGATCTTGTGATCAGGTAAAAAGTATGCCCGTTGTGTTCTGCCCACTGCGGAACTTTCGGCCGCTCTACTCCTATGTTTTCTAAACTGGCAAACGCTTCAAAGTACCGCTCCCAAATTGCTTTTCTTTCAACATTAACCCGATTCAATTCCTGCAGCTGACAAAAAAGAAATGCGGCATTCAATTCTGAAGGATAAAAAGATCCGCCCAGATCGACCCATCCGTAACTATTTACCAATCCTTCCATAAACTCTTTACGGTCGGTTCCCATATCCCACACATGCTCGGCTCGTGATTGAAACTTATCTGTGTTGATAAGGATGGCGCCACCTTCTCCACAATGCACATTTTTTGTCTCATGAAACGATAATGCGCCAATGTGGCCAACACTTCCCAAAAACCGCCCTTTGTAGGTTGAGCCCAAACCTTGAGCGTTGTCTTCAATGAGGCAAACACCATGTTGCGTTGCAATAGTTGTCAATGAATCCATGTCGCATCCAATTCCTGCGTAGTGCAGCGCAACTATGGCCTTGGTCTTATGCGTAACCAACGCGGAGACCTGCGTTTCATCAATGGCAGGAAAATCTGATCTGGTATCGGCAAAAACAATTTTCGCTCCCTTGCTTGCGAATGCGTTGGCTGTCGTTACAAACGCATACGAAGGAACGATCACCTCATCGCCAGATTGAACGTTCAATAAGATGGCAGCCATCTCCAGGGCGGAAGTGCATGACGTTGTGAGCAGTGCTTTGCGGAATCCAAATTGCTCGGTCAGTTTTTCCTGACAAAGCTTGCCAAAGGGCCCATTTCCACTCAATTTTCCTGAATGGATTGCCCGATCGACCAATTCCTGTTCGTTTCCTAAGACCAACGGTTTGTAGAACGGAATCCTGTTCATTACGCTTGAATCTGTCCTTTGTCCAAGCCCAGCCACGAAATCGTAGAGCCGTGAAAAATATCCTCAATCGTTTGCTTTGGCAGATTCATTTCTTCGATGAATTTACCGATCTCAAGGTCTCCTAGCGGAAATGGATAGTCGCTTCCCAAGCACACCTTGTCTGAGCCCACCTTGTCTATGATCAACCGTAGCACATCCGCATCGTGCGTTATGCAGTCCACCCAGAATTTGCCAAGATATTCCCTTGGGTTAACGCCATTATCGACCGCAACCAGGTCGGGCCGACAATTGAAACCGTGCTCAATCCTCCCGATAGTTGGAATGAACGTGCCTCCTGCATGGGCAAAACACACACGTAGTTCTGGCAACTTTTCGAAGATGCCAGCAAACACCATCGAACAAATAGCCCTTGAAGTTTCGGCCGGCATGCCTACCAACCATGGTAGCCAATACTTGCGCATCAGCTCCATTCCCATCATATTCCATGGATGGACAAAAACGGCCAACCCAAGATCCTGACAGGCCTCGAAAATCGGATAGAACTCCGGCTCACTCAGATTTCGGTCATTTATGTTGGAGCCGATCTGAACCCCTGGAAACCCAAGCTGTTTGCAGTGTTCCAATTCCTTGATGGCAAGTTCGGTGTCCTGCATGGGCAGTGTTCCCAGGCCGAGATAGTTGTTTCGGTAGGGCGAAATGCTTTCAGCCAGGTCATCATTGAGGAATCGCGCTACTTCAGCGCCATCGTCTGGCTTGGCCCAATACGAGAACAAGACCGGAATAGTGCACACCACCTGTACCGATGTGGCGTATTCGGCATATTCGGCAATCCGAACTTCCGGGTTCCAGCAATTCTCTTTGATCTGTCGGAAAAATCGTTTTCCCTGCATCATGTTGGCAACGCCTGGTGCAATGTGATCCAGCATGATAAAGTCACCATACCCGAACTTCCGAGCAAAGTCTGGCATGACCCTCGGCATAATGTGGGTATGCATGTCGATCTTAAGCAACCTTGCCGTCTTTAATCATTTGAGCGTATTCCTTGGCGAAATAGGTGAGAATGGCCGTTGCCCCAGCTCTTCGGATGCTCAGCAGCATTTCTGGCATCGCCTTATCGTAATTGAGCCACCCGTTCTGTGCTGCCGCTTTCAGCATGGCGTATTCGCCACTGACGTTGTATGCGGCAATTGGCAATTCGAATTTCTCTTTGAGCACATGAATGATGTCCAAATAAAGCAACGCAGGTTTGACCATGAGAAAATCTGCCCCTTCTGCTGCATCCAATTCTGCTTCTCGCAACGCTTCCCATTTGTTGGCCGGATCCATTTGGTACGTCTTCTTGTCGCCCGATTTTGGGGCACTTTCCAACGCATCGCGGAACGGCCCGTAATAGGCACTGGCGTATTTGGCCGTGTAGCTCATGATTCCTACATCGGTGAAATCGGCATCATCCAGTTCCTCGCGCAAATACTGCACCCGACCGTCCATCATGTCTGACGGTCCAATGATGTCTATGCCGGCCTCAGCCTGAGCCAAAGCCATCAGCCCGAGGATCTCAAGCGTTTCATCGTTCAAAATCTTTCCATTCTCCACAAACCCATCGTGCCCATCCGAACTGTACGGGTCCATGGCCACATCGCTGATAAGGCACGCTTCGGGGAATTCCTTTTTCAGCCTCGATATGATACGCAAATAGAAATTCTTTTTGCTGTAACTGTGTGTGGCCTTTTTGTCTTTCAACGCGTCCTCAACGGCAGGGAACAGCACAAAGCTGCGAAGTCCCAGCCCCATGCATTGTTCAACCTCTTTCAGCAACACATCTTCCGAAACCCTTGAAAGATCGGGCAACGAGCGGATGGCCTCATTCTTTCCTTTTCCGTCTACCACGAAAAACGGGTAAATGAGGTTGGAAAGATCCAGCCTGGTTTCGCGCACCATGTTGCGGATCGTTTCTGATGATCGGTTTCTCCGTGGTCGTTCGAGAATCATGGCTCAAATTTATTAATGGCTTCTATTACGAACTCTACATCAGTGTCCGTCAAATGGCTACCTATCGGCAAACTCACCACTCTTTTGGCAAGCATGTCTGTGATTTCCATTTTTCGCGATCCTTCAAATTCATAACCAGCGTATTGGTAAAGAGGGCGTGGGTAATGCACATGTGTCTCAATTCCCAGTTTGTCCATGTATGAGCGAAATCCATCTCGGTTTTCGACCTGAACAACGAACAGGTGCCAAACACTTTGAATGTGTGGCTCATCCGGAATTGGCAATATTATGTGATGATTGTCAATGTTTGTAAGATACTGGTGCGCTACCTCTCGCCTTCTATTGGTTTCTTCGGTCAGATGTTCCAGCTTCACGGAAAGAAGGGCCGCTTGAATTTCGTCCAATCGGCTGTTGTCTCCAGGAAAATCATGTTCGTACTTCCTCTCCGAGCCATAGTTGCGCATGGCTTTGATGACTCGGTACAACTGGGGGTCATTGGTGACAATTGCACCTCCGTCTCCGAATCCACCAAGATTCTTGCTCGGATAAAAACTGAATGCCCCAGCATGTCCCAGCGCACCGGCTTTGATTCCATCATAGCTCGCTCCGTGCGCCTGGGCGGCATCTTCGATGACTGGGAGGCCCGTCAGCTCTTTGATGGATCTGACGTTGACCGGGCGGCCGTAAAGATGCACGGGAACTACTGCGACTGTTCGTTTGCCGACCGCTTGCACTATCATGGAAGGTTCTATGTTGTACGTGCGCGGGTTTGGTTCTACTAACTTCGGCTTCAGGCCGGCTCTCTTCACCGCTAAAGCGGTTGCAATAAAGGTGTTGGCTGGAAGAATTACTTCCCCATCTGACGGAAGGTCGTGTGCGCGAAGTGTCAGTTCAATTGCGTGTAGACCAGAACCAACTCCCACACAATATTCAGCACCGATAAATCTTGCAAATTCCCCTTCGAACTTCTCAAGTTTAGGCCCTAATATGTAATTACCAGAGCTTATAACCTCCTCTGCGGCATTCACAAGAGCTGAATGCAATTTCCTATGATTCTTACACAGGTCGAGAAACTTGATCATCGTAGCTTTGCTGATGTTGAACGAACAAAATGACGAAAGTAGATCAATCTCTTAACGTGTCCTTGACCATGAATTCTTTTGATCTGTCTTTCTCCTACCCTCGCGGTCCATCATTCCTGTTTCCTGACATCGACTTGCGGGCAAAAGAGGTGTTGTTGATCCTCGGTCATTCAGGTGTTGGAAAAACAACACTGTTGCACATATTGGCAGGGCTACGAAAGCCAACTTCTGGAACAGTAAACATAAACGGAACGAATCTAATAGAGCTTTCGGGTTCTAAGGCCGATAATTTCAGGGGGAAAAACATCGGCATCATTCATCAGCAATCCGTGTTCATCCGTTCGATAAATGTTCTTCAGAATCTGCTTCTTGCTCAAACTTTAGTGGAAATCAGTGCTGATGAATCCGCTGCGTTGAAGCTACTCTCCGACCTGAAAATTGGTCATCGTGCATCTGCGCTTCCTAAAGAATTGAGCGTGGGAGAACGTCAACGGGCAAGCATTGCTCGAGCGCTGATAACCCAACCGAAAATTGTGCTTGCCGATGAGCCGACCTCTGCACTTGATGACGAGAACTGCGAAAGGGTTGCCAACCTGCTCGAGGAAACCGTACTGGGCAGCGGGGCTTCATTGATCATTGTGACGCACGACCACCGGCTGAAAAACCGATTTGCAAACCGGATCGAGCTATGAGTACATTCCGCTTGGCATGGGCCAATTTGATGGCGTACCGACTTTCGTCCACTTTGAGCGTCATTCTTCTGACCCTTGGAATCGGAATGGTTTCGTCTGTAATGACCTTGAGCGATCAACTTGCGGACCGATTCAACAAGGACATCCGAGGTATCGATATGGTAGTTGGGGCCAAAGGAAGTCCTCTGCAGTTGATCCTTTCGGCTGTTTATCAGATCGATAATCCTACTGGCAACATACCCTTGTCAGAAATCGATCGTCTGAAGAAGCATCCGCTTGTCAAGTATTCAATTCCGCTGTCGTTCGGTGACAATTATGAAGGATTCCGAATTGTTGGAACGGATACTTCATATGTTTCGCTCTACAAGGCAGCTTTTGCAGTCGGTCGCCCGTGGTCATCACCGCTCGAGGTGGTGTTGGGCGCAAGCGCGGCTGATGAGCTTAAACTGCTGCTAGGCGACCATTTTCACGGTACTCACGGTTTGGCGCAAGAAGGGGAAGACCACGAGGAGCATGAATACGTTGTGGTTGGAATCCTTCAGCCCACCGGAACCGTCATCGACCGATTGATACTGACATCCACCGAAAGTGTTTGGGAGTTACACCGACACGAAGAAGAGTCAGGGCATGCTGATGAAGACGAGAAACAGGTCACCGCGCTACTGGTGAAATTCAAAAACCCGATGGGCTTGATGCAGTTGCCGCGCTGGATAAACGAAACGACCGCTATGCAAGCAGCCTTACCCGCCATTGAGATGAACCGCCTTTACGACCTCCTTGGCGTGGGTTTTGCTGTCATTCGTGCCATTGGCATCATACTAATGATCATTGCCGCACTCAGTGTTTTCATCTCGTTGCTCAATTCACTCAAAGACCGAAAAGTCGAGTTGGCACTTATGCGTTCTCTTGGCGCTTCGCCATTGCTTCTCTTCCGACTCATCCTTCAGGAAAGTTTGCTTCTTTGCATGCTGGGCTACTTGTTCGGTTTGATTTTTGGACGAATCGGAATGTGGTCGGTGTCGAATCTGGGCAACGATCAATTTCATGTGAACCTGAACCAAATGACAGTATCGCCAATCGAAATATGGTTGTTCCCGATCACGATTCTCGTTGGTGTTCTCGCCTCTTTGATTCCCGCCATTGGGGCATATCGAACCGAAATCTCATCTGTTCTCAAAAGCGATGATTAAACAAATTGCCTTTGGCCTTTTCCTGATTCCCTTTGTGGTAAATGCCCAACATCGACCTATCAAGTGGGAGCTTCTTGCCAAAGTAACTTGGGGAGAGAAGTACTTTGAAGAATATGATGAAACGGTGTGGTATCCCGATTTTAGTAAGGAAGTACTGGGTCTGAACGGTGCGGCTGTGGAAATCAAGGGTTACGTCATTCCGGTTGACGTAGAATCTGGATATTACGTTGTTTCAGCAAATCCGTTCGCCAGCTGTTTCTTCTGTGGAAATGCCGGTCCGGAAAGTGTAGTTGAGTTGCAGTTTTCGGACAAGAGGGCTGTCTTTAAAATGGACGAGGTCCTAACGTTCTACGGCACCTTGAAACTCAATTGGGACGATCTGGAACACTGCAACTACATTCTACAAAACGCCCGTTCCAAATGATCCGCTCGACTTTAACTTCACTGTTCTTGTTGCTCGCAATCTATTCCGAAGGCCAGACCTTGGTCAGTTGGAACACGTTTGCGCAGGTGAAATTTCACCGCGAATTCAGCAAGACATTCGGATTTGAGGTGAATGTAAAGCCACCAGAGTTTTCGAAAGAGCTTTTAGCGCTGGACGGAAAACAGGTAAAAGTGAAGGGCTACGTTATTCCTGTTGATGTGGATCTTGGGATGTACATGGTTTCCGCAAACCCATTTGCCAACTGTTTTTTCTGTGGGGGCGCAGGTCCCGAAACGGTTGTTGAACTATTTCCCAACGGGCGTTTTCCCCGATTTTCCACCGATCAGGTTCTGACTTTCAAAGGCATTTTACACATAAACCGTGACGGGGAAATGAACGCTGTTCCATACCAGCTTTTTCAGGTGGAACTTGTGAAATGATCATTTCTTCTTTAATGTGCCTGAAAAAGTGTACTTCTCTTTCACCTTGCCGTTCTTTGAAACCGTTGCCGTTCCCTCGATCTTCTCTCCGAAAACAGTTCCAACGAACTTCAACGACATTTCTTTGGAATTCTTGTTGATGGCTTCAAAACGATAGAGCTTCTCGTCCATCATATCGACCGTATCATAAATCTGGTAATCCCCCGCTACGAATCCCCCCATGTCTGTTGTTTTGAGCGCGAGTGTCGACAACTTACCGGACCGGAACGATAGCTCTTCTTCAAACACGCTTTCCTGTTTCTTCTTAGCATCAACCAAAACCAATTCGACCCTGTAGGTCTTTCGATCCAATATTCTGTCCTTGGCCACTTTCTGCGCCAGTGAATCAGTAAAAACCAACACCATCAATGCAAATGACATGAGAACGCGAAACAACATTTTCACACGTTTTTCAAAAGTTCCACTTTCGCGAAAAGCTCGGTTTTCAGTTCCCAAAAAGTTTTTCTGAATGATTCAACATCCTTTTCAATGTCCTTGTGACGGTACGGGAAATCCCTGTCTTTTAGCAGGATCCGGTCTTCGACAATTTTCTGTAGATATTCTTCGTGCTCACGAAGTCTGCGTTTATGTTTTTCAGACGTTTGGTCGAGAAATGTGACCAAACTTCGTTTCAATATTTCAACATCTCTGGAAAGTATCGGATCCATGGCCTTCAGACCATATATGTCGAGAATGCGTTGGAAGAACAGCAGGTCAATGAGGCTCGAATTGGTTTCAGATTGCCACTCTTTAACCGAATTGTAGAATTGCTGAGCCAACCTCCTATCATTTACCCCTGCCGACATGTACCAAATATAGAACTCGTGTCAATAGATTTCAACTGCGTTTTGCCAGGCGTAACTTAGCCGCATGGACAGCTTGACGCAAATTGTGCTTGGGGCCTCGGTTGGTGAGGCTGTTTTGGGTAAGAAAGTTGGCAACAAGGCACCGCTGTGGGGCGCCATTGCGGGCACCATTCCAGACCTGGACGTGATTTTCGCAAGGGGCGATGCCATTACTGAGATCGTTGTTCACCGAGGTTACTCGCATTCCATTGTATTCGCAATCGCAATGGCTCCGTTACTTGGTTGGTTGGTTCATCGGTTGTATCAAAAACGTAACGAGGCATCCCAATGGGCATGGACACGGCTTTTCTTCTGGTCTATATTCACTCACCCGCTTTTGGATTGTCTGACGACCTATGGCACACAGTTATTCCTTCCATTTTCAGACTGTCGAGTAAGCATAGCATCTGTTTTTGTTGTCGATCTATTTTACACTCTTCCGTTCTTGATCTGTGTTATGGCAGTCCTATTCGTTTCGCGAGATCGGTTCCGATTAAGGAAAAAAATCAATCAGTTCGGGTTGATCATAAGTACTGCCTACCTGACATTGGGAGTCATCAATAAGTTCCGGGCCACAGAGGTTTTCGAGAAATCAATCGCTGCTCAAAACCAACACATGGAACTTCGATTTGTAGGCACCACACCGTTGAACATTGTGCTTTGGTATGGAGTTGCTGAAACGGATTCTGCATTTCAAATCGGATACCACAGTTTTTTCTCTCGTAGTGATCACGTGGACTGGATTCAGTATCCGAAGCAACACGAGTTGCTCTCTGACATTAAAGAAGAGTACGGGGTCGACCGACTTAAGTGGTTTTCCGACAACCTTTATCTGGTTCGACAAGGCGGCACGGACACGCTTAACTTTTACTCACTTAAGTTTGGTCGAACAAATTTCTCTGACGACTCGGCAGAGGGTTCGTTTTCTTTCTATTTCCGAATTACCGGTAAAGAAAAATTATCCGTTGAATCGGTGAGGAATACCGAAGACATACAATTCAAAGAAAGTCTTCAAGAGTTATTCGGACGGATATGTGAAGACTAACTCGAGGGTGCCGCTAAACTGCGGAATCACCCTGTTTCTTTACTGATTGAATGCCCACGACAGCGAACCCCGTGCCAACAACCAACAAAACGTAAACCATCACATCCAAAGGAGACTCCAAATCAGGAGGAGGGGGTGGGGCGGGTTGCGCAAAAGCTACCACTTCAAAAAGTGAAAACACTCCAATCAACAGGTATTTGGCGACTTTCATCTTTGCAAAGATATTAAAAGTTCTTCACAAACACCATTTCCGTCCAATGATGACCAATATCGTCTGAAACCCGAATAATATGGACTCCTGTTTGGGCCAACAGAACCGAATTGGAAGCCTGATCCTTCGTGAGTTTTGACGAAGCAAGCCGTCTTCCTGAAAGGTCGAAAATGGATACAATTCGGCTTTCAGCGCCCGACAAATTAAACGTAATGAAAAATGCATCAGCGTTCCAGCTAACATTTCTCTGAGAAACCGCATGTTGCTCTTCCTCTATTCCCGTAACTTGTGGGTTGAAGTGCAAAATGAATCTATCTGGCGCATCGGACGGAGCGCCCCAGGTTTCATACGTGGAATCAGAAAGCAGGTCTTGTGTAACACCCAAGGTTACGTCTTCCAGCGCCACAGTAATACCCGCTGGAACGGTCCATAGTTGCTTGAACGTGAACGAATATTGGGCCAAGGTTCCTGGCAAAAAACCCAATGGTACGTGCTTCTCTCCTACCAACAATGGAAATGCATTGATAGACATCCTGTTGGACGACGGAATTGGTTGAGCAATGACTTGACTGTAAACATGCGGTTGATTTGAATTCCCTAAAGCCATAAGCGCCTCACAACATGGGTCATAACCATCTGTTGCCCATGAATCACCCGAAAAATATACAGTTGAATAATGTGCAAATCCGTTACCCTCAACCTCAATTCTGACAGAATAGTCGCCATAAAGCTGCGCAAAACTCGCTGAGGGAATAAACGAGGCAATCAAGGAAAAACTCACAATAAATCTCATGTCTTTCGAATCCAACGAAGTAAAGATACCAAAAAACCCCACCATTCGTTATCTGGTGGGGTTTGAGGTCACGAGCGGATTTGAACCGCTGTAGGAGGTTTTGCAGACCTCTGCCTAACCGCTCGGCCACGTGACCATGCCGCAAAATTAATATTCCCTTCCATTATTGCGGGTTAATTCAGCTTTTCCAGACAACGGTACTTTGCCCTAGCATTCCTCCCACTGGTGGGTTGTATTTCGTTAACGCCACCTCCCAGCGTGAAACCCATGGATACCTTGTGATCAAACGCTCGCTGATTCGCTTTGCTACGGCTTCAATTAGTTTGGAGCGAATGTCCATTTCTTGACATACAATTTCAAAAACGACAACATAGTCAACCGTTTGGGTCAAATCATCGGTCTGTGCCGAAGCGGAAAAGTCGGCCTCTGCCATCACATCAACCCGGTACTTTGCTCCAATGCGGCCCTCTTCTTCCAAACAGCCGTGGTAAGCATGTAGCTGTATGTTCTCTATTCGTAGTTCCTGCATCAATTATTAGGTTCTTACCCCCTGTTATTGGGGGCAGCAAAGGTAGCCTATTTCAGAATTCAGGTCGTCTTATGACCGAACCCAAGTTGGCTATCTTTGTCTGTTCACCAACAACAAACCAGATGTGTTACCGTTGGATAGAAGATTGATATGGCTACTGGAGATTCTTTGCTGATAGGAAAACTGGACGCTTTTATTCGGAAATATTATCTGAATAAGATCATTCGTGGCGGGCTCTTGAGCATCGGCCTATTATTGGTCATTTTCCTCTCATTCATCCTCATTGAGCATTTTGGTCATTTTGGAATTGTTGCGCGTACCGTTCTTTTCTACCTCTTGCTGAGTTCGATTTGCGGCTCTGTTGGTTACTGGGTAGTTGTTCCGCTGGTTCGCCTTTGGAATATTGCTGATGGCCTGAAATACGAAGACGCTGCAAAAATCATTGGTAAGCATTTTCCTATGGTACAAGATAAGCTGTTAAATACGCTTCAACTGCAAGAAAGTGTTTCGATGAACGGTTCTGAACTGCTCTTTGCAAGCATCGACCAGCGCATGGCAGAACTCCGACCAATTCCATTCGTTTCGGCAATTGACCTGTCTCAGAATAAGCGTTTTCTGCGGTACGCGCTTCCTCCATTCCTTCTGTTATTGCTTCTGTCTGCCATATACCCTGCGTTAGTCCGCGAAAGCACAAAAAGGATTGTGCTGCACCGAACGGCCTTTGAGAATCTGGTGCCATTCCGGTTCGAGATCCAGAATCAGAATCTTTCAACCATCGAACAAAAGGATTTTGACCTTTCGGTAAGGTTGATCGGGGATGAGATTCCGAATGACCTCTACATTGTGCTTGACGATAAGCGAATCCTTATGTCTAAGGACCGACAAGGGTCTTTTGGCTTCACGTTCAGGCAGCCGAGGGAGTCTACTGTTTTCCAGTTTTCGGGGGGCGGCTATCAGTCATCCGAGTATCAATTGGAGGTTCTTCCCAAACCAAGCCTCAATGGTTTCACGGTTTCACTCGATTACCCCAACTATTTGGGAATGGAAGATGAACTAAGAAGCAACACGGGAGATCTGCTTATTCCTGCGGGCACTAAAGTGAGCTGGGATTTTAATACCAGTCAAACTGATGTGCTATCCATTATTCTAGGAAGCACTAATGCCTCAACTTCCCGAACTGGAGATGATTCTTTTTCGTTCAGCCAGCGCTTTATAAGTAGTTCCGAATACTGTGTAATTCTATCTAACCGTTTTTCTCGTACTGCTGATTCTGTCAGGTATACCGTTTCGGTCATTCCAGATCTTTACCCTACCGTTGCTGTTTCAGCAGTCGAAGACTCGTTAAACCCGAAGCGGATCTACTTCAACGGTCTCACCAAAGACGACCACGGGTTTTCACGCCTGACATTTCACTATTCAAAGATTCCCGATCCTTCGGCCAACGGAGGTTTACCTTTGGCCGAAGAAACAAGTATTGTCATCAATACAAGGGCCGTGTCTCATGAGTTCTTCCATTTTTGGGATCTTACCTCATTGGGTCTTCAACCAGGCGAATCGGTTGAGTACTACTTTGAAGTTTGGGATAACGATGCGGTGAATGGGAGCAAATCAGCCCGGACCGAAAAACGGGTTTTCCGTATGTCGACTTTGGCAGAACTGGCTGATGAGAATGATTCGAAAAGCGATCAGATAAAAGACGAGTTGGCCGATGCCATGAAGATGGCCGAAAAGATGAAAAAAGGCCTGAATGACATTCAGAAAGACCTTTTGGAGAAACAGAATCTTTCGTGGGAGGACAAAGAAAAAATGAAGGAGCTCATAGAAATGCAGAAGCAACTTCAGAAGGAGGTCGAACAGATTCAACAGCAATCTGAGCAAAAAAACTCCAAAATGAATGAGATGATGCAATTCGAGCCTACACTGGTTGAAAAGCAGAAACAACTGGAGCGCCTGTTCGAGGAGGTAATGACCGAGGACATGAAAAAACTCTTTGATGAGATGGAGCGTCTCATGGAAGAATTGACCAAAGACAAGGCACAAGAGCTTCTTGATGAGATGAAATTTTCCAACGAAGACCTCGAGAAAGAGCTTGACCGGAGCTTGGAGCTTTTCAAACAACTCGAATTCGAGCAGAAGATGGGGCAAACGATCCAACGTTTGGAAGACCTTGCCGAAAAACAGGAACAACTATCCGAAGACACCAAACAGAAAAAAGAGGACAACGAAACGCTTTCTGAAAGGCAAGAGGAACTTAACAAGGAGTTTGATGACATTCAAAAAGACCTTGATGATCTTGAACAGAAAAATCAGGAGTTGGAGAAGCCCAACGAAATGGAAAGTTTGGAGGATGAACAGAAGTCTGTAGAACAAAACCAAGAGAACAGCCAAGAGCAACTTCAGCAGGAACAGAACAAAAAGGCCTCCGAGTCTCAGCAAAATGCAGCTGATCAAATGCAAAAGATGGCCCAGAAAATGGGCAACATGATGATGCAAATGCAAGCCCAGAGCCAAGAAGAAGACCTGGATGCTTTGAGACAAATCGTTGAGAATCTTCTGACGCTCAGTTTTGATGAAGAAGCATTGATCAGTAATCTGAAAAAGACAAACCACAATGACCCGAAATACACCGAACTGGCCCGCGAACAACAAAAGCTTCGAGACGATAGCAAGTTGATCGAGGACTCGCTCTTTGCTTTGAGTAAACGTGTCCCTCAGATTGAAACAGTGGTCAACCGTGAGATCCGATCAATCAATAGCAACATGCTAAAGGCCATTGAGAAACTGGCCGACAGAAGGATACCTGAAGCGGTTTCGCGCCAGCAATTTGCACTCACGTCCTTGAACAATTTGGCATTGATGCTAAGCGAAACCGTGCAACAGATGCAACAAGCAATGGCATCGCAAATGTCGGGTAGCGGTTCGTGCAGTAAGCCGGGAAACAGCAAATCTCCTTCGGCAGCCAGCATGAGAAAACTTCAAGAACAACTCAATCAGCAGTTGGAACAAATGAAAAAGGGCATGAAACCCGGTGGTCAGGAAAGCGGAATTCAGCCCGGGGGCTCCAAACCCGGTACGAAAGGTATGAGCCGCGAAATGGCCAAAATGGCTGCTCAACAGGAAGCACTTAGGAATATGGCGCGTGAATATGAGTCGCAACTGAAGAAGGAAGAGGGAGGAAAAGGAAGTGGCGGGGAGATGAAACGTCTTCAAGAATTGATGGAGAAAACCGAGACTGACCTGGTCAACAAAACCATTACTCAAGAAACGCTGATGAGGCAGCAGGAAATCCTTTCTCGGCTGTTGGAAGCCGAAAAAGCGGAGCGTGAGCGCGAACAGGAGCAAAGGCGTGAATCGAAAGAGTCAAAAAATGAAGATTTTGGTAACCCTGAAATCTTTTTCGAGTATATAAGGCGGAAAAATAATGAGACCGAACTGCTTCGAACGGTGCCGCCAAATCTCAACCCCTATTTTAGGGACATGGTGGACGATTATTTCCGTAAGCAGGCGGACTAATCTGGGAAAATGGAAAGACAAAGCCTGAACTTTGAGTCTAAGGCGGACAACATTGTGATTGCCGAAAAACTGGTAGATGATGTTTGCAGAGAGTTTTCTGTGAACGAGGACTATTACGGAAACATTCTGATTGCCGTAACCGAGGCCGTGAACAACGCCATAAACCACGGTAATCGACAAAACCCCGACAAGTTGGTCCACGTTGACTTCTCCCACAAGAACAGTGGATTTTGCTTTACCGTAAAGGATGAAGGAGATGGTTTTGATTTCGAAAACCTACCTGACCCAACCGACCCTGCCAACCTTGAAAAAATTAGCGGTCGCGGTGTATTCCTAATGCGACACCTTGCTGATGAGGTTGCGTTCTCGGAAAAAGGTACCAAAGTAGAGATGGTTTTCAAGGTGTGTTGATTCTCTAATGCCTGCCATCTCTTTCGCAAACCAAACCCACTCTTATTCAATTCCGAATAAACGCTCTGTACGACAATGGCTATCTGCTGTTGCTGTTCGTGAGGGTTATGCTTTGGGCGACCTTACTTACGTTTTTTGTACAGATGACGAATTGCGTGACATAAACAAACGCTTCCTTCAGCACGATTACTACACGGATGTAATCACGTTTGACTATACCCAAGATAAAATGGCCTCTGGTGACGTCTTCATTAGCATTGACAGGGTCAACGAAAATGCTCAAACATTGGGTTATCAATTCGTTGATGAACTTCACCGTGTTCTCGTGCACGGCCTTCTGCACTTGATGGGGTATAAAGACGACACCGTTGCATCCAAGAATGAAATGCGGTCCTTGGAGGATTTGTATCTATCTTTGCGCTCTTTCTAGGTGGTTTGAATCTGTTGATTTTCAACGATTTGCGTTGTTCCACGTGAAACTTTCCGTGTCGTATGGAGCGAAAATATGATGTAATTGTTGTTGGGGCTGGTCATGCTGGATGCGAAGCTGCAGCCGCGGCCGCAAACCTCGGGTCGAAAACGTTGCTCATCACAATGAATATGACCATGATCGGGCAAATGTCTTGCAACCCCGCTATGGGCGGAATCGCAAAGGGTCAAATCGTTCGGGAAATTGACGCTCTTGGTGGTTATTCTGGTGTTGTTTCGGACCGATCCATGATTCAATTCCGAATGCTGAATCGCTCTAAAGGGCCAGCAATGTGGAGTCCGAGAACTCAGAACGATAGATTCAAGTTTTCCTATGAATGGCGAATGATGCTGGAACAGACGCCAAACTTGGACTTTTGGCAAGACACCGTGATCGAAGTTTTAACTGATTCTGGTGAGGTAACCGGTGTGCGAACATCATTGGGAATAGACTTCCAGTCGCGGACTGTTGTTCTGACAAATGGCACTTTTTTGAATGGTCTGATACACATCGGTGAAAAACACTTTGGTGGAGGAAGAAGTGGTGAGAAATCATCCCTTGGTTTGACTGAATCTCTCCAAAATCTTGGCTTCCAAAGCGGCCGTATGAAAACGGGAACTCCGCCAAGAATTGATGGCCGTACCATAGACTATTCTGTTTTGGAGGAACAGCCTGGCGATGATAAACCAGGGAAATTCTCCTTTTCCAATACAGCTTCTCTTGAGAGGCAAATGAGTTGCCATATCACCTATACAAACGATCGGGTCCATGAGATACTTCGTACAGGATTTGATAAGAGTCCCATGTTCACCGGCCGCATTCAAGGATTGGGTCCCAGATATTGTCCATCAATAGAAGATAAGATTGATCGATTTGCCGATAAGGAACGTCATCAACTGTTTATAGAGCCCGATGGTTGGGATACAGTCGAAGTTTACCTGAACGGATTTTCTACTTCGCTGCCCGAAGATGTTCAGGTTAAAGCACTTCATGAAATACGTGGTTTAGAAAACGCTAAAATGTTCAGACCGGGATATGCCATTGAGTACGACTACTTCCCACCAACACAACTGAAGAAAACGCTTGAAACGAAGTTGATCAGTGGATTATTCTTCGCTGGACAAATCAATGGAACAACTGGATATGAGGAAGCGGCTTGTCAGGGCTTGATGGCCGGAATCAATGCGTACCTTAAGTCAAATGAATGCAACGAGTTTGTCCTTGATCGGTCACAAGCGTATATTGGAGTATTGATCGATGACCTCATTACTAAAGGAACCGAGGAGCCTTATCGCATGTTCACTTCCCGTGCTGAACACAGAATTCTGTTACGCCAAGACAATGCCGATGAAAGGCTAACACCAATTGGATATGACCTGGGCTTAGCCAAGGAAGACAGGATAATTGCACTTTCAAAGAAGAAGGGTTTGGTCTCCAAACTGGAATCTGAACTCAAGAAATTGAGCTTAACACCAGAAGAAACGAATCCGTACTTGGAATCTGTAGGTTCTGCGCCTATCAATCAGAAACAGAAATCGTATCCGTTGTTGGCCCGACCAAATGTTGACCTTGAACCAATGGCCAATATCGTTCGCCCGGTTCAGGAGTTGATTGAACGCATCAGTCATGATTCAGCAGTAATAGAGCAAGTGGTCATTCGTGCTAAGTACGAAGGCTATATACGCAAAGAAGAGGAGGCTGCAGACAAGATCATTCGCTTCGAAAACATCAGATTGAATGCCGACTTCGACTACCAATCGCTCGAATCTCTTTCAATTGAAGCGCGTCAAAAATTGTCACTGATAAAACCTCAATCGATTGGACAAGCCTCGCGAATCAGTGGGGTTTCACCAGCAGATATCTCGGTGCTTCTTGTATTTTTAGGTAAATAGTTTCACGTGGAACATTCTTTAGAAACATTAACGAATTGCCCTGGTTGCAATTCGGAAAAAACGACATTCGCATTCTCCTCTTTGGATACAACTTACTCGCATGATGCATTCAAAATCGTTTCATGCGATGTTTGCGGACTGCATTTTACCAACCCTCGCCCAACGTTATCGACAATCTCGAAATACTACGAAAACCCCCAATACGTTTCTCACACCGATACAAATGCTGGGCTCCTTTTCCGTATTTATCAACTAGTCAAAGATTACACCCTTTCGAAGAAATTGCGGTTCGTCAACTCACTTGGCACGGAACACAGCATTCTTGACTATGGTGCTGGCACGGGTGACTTTGCGACCAAGATGGCAAATGCATCCTGGGCAGTTTCTGCTTATGAGCCTGATGCAGGAGCCCGAAAACGAATTGTGGAAAAACACCGTTCAATTCAATTGGTCGACTCCCTTTCTGAATTGCAAGGAGGTAGTTTCAGTGTCATTTCGCTTTGGCACGTACTTGAGCACGTTCATGAATTGAACTCAACTATCGATCGATTCTTCGAACTTTTGTCACCGAATGGAATTTTGATAATTGCTGTTCCCAACATGAGTTCATTTGACGCCAGAAAATATGGACATGAATGGGCAGCTTATGACCTTCCTCGTCATTTGTATCACTTTACTCCAGAAACGCTTATTCCGTTAATAACCCGTCACGGGTTCAAGCACCGTGGTAATTACCCTATGTGGTTCGACTCATTCTATGTTGCTCTTCTAACAGAGAAAGAACTGGCTAAGACAACAGCGCAGAAAATTCTTGTTTGGCCAAAAGCATTCATTACTGGACTGATTTCCAACCTAAAGGCAATAGGAAACGTAAATAAATGCTCCTCTATAATCTACGTCTTTCAGAAGGCTGTTTAATTGCGATTTGAAGAGTTTTATGTCCATTCTGAACACCTCATTCATTTTTCTTGCGAAACCCTGCCAAATCAAAGAAAACGAAGCGCGTTTGATTATTGGCCCAAGTGTTTGATTTCCAGTTAATTGTGCTAAACAAACTTCAAACGGCTGTTCAATTCGTCACGATAAGAGCCGCCAACGGGTATCACCTTCTTCTCGTCCTCAACCACAACGTTGTTCTGTTCAATTGCCATTATCTTATCTACTCTGACGATAAACGATCGGTGAACCCGAAGAAACTCACTGCCACTTAATTTGGCAAGCATGTCTTTCATGGTAGAATGAACTGTGTACTTTCCTTCTTTCGTGAAGATTATCACATAGTCTTTCAGGGCTTCCACATAGTAAATGTCTTTGGTTCGCACTTTGACTAAACGGCTGTTGGACTTGACAAAAATGCAGTCCTCTGCAGACTTATCTAAAACAATGGAAGAGTAAAGATCTCTTTCCTTCTTTACCTCTTGTTCCTTCCCGTGCTTGTACAGTGCCATTTCAATGGACGTGTGCAGATCAATCTCCTTGAACGGTTTGATTATATAACCATATGGTTCTGTGACTTTCGCCTTGCTCAACGTGCTTTCATCAGCGTAAGCGGTAAGAAAAATAACCGGTATCTGATAGCGATTCTTTATCTGCTCAGCAGCATCTATTCCGCTGATCTCTCCTTTTAGCATAATATCCATCAGCACAAGATCTGGTCTGTGCTTACCTGCAGACTCAATGGCGTCTTCCCCAGTATTCTCGATACTAGGGACAGAATATCCTAGCTTCTTCAGACTATTCTGAATATCCTTGGCGACAATCGCCTCGTCCTCTACTACTAATACACTTGTTTTTGCCATAATTACTGCTCTTTGAAAACTATGTTGAAACTGGTTCCGTTTGAAACATCTATCACCAATTGTCCACCTATCTGCGTGACCAGCGTTGTGACCAACTGAAGACCAAGGGATTCAGCATTCTCAATGTCAAAATTAGCTGGTAGTCCTATACCATCATCACTTACAATAAGTTTCAACTTGCCACTTTCCATCTTGGAAAACTCTATCTTGATCAGCCCTTTCGGCCGTCCGTGGAATGCGTATTTCAAAGAGTTGGACACGATTTCATTGATGATCAGGCCACACGGTATGGAAGTGTCTAAGTTCAAATAGACGCTTTCAAGATCGAAATCCAGACTGATTCCGCCTTCTGGTCTTCCATAAGAGTGGTATAGATTCCGTGCTATGTTCTGTATATACTCGGCAAAGTTCACTTCAGACAGTGTCTTGCTTTGATACAGACTTTCGTGCACGAAAGACATGGATTTAATCCTGTCCTGACTTTCTCGCAGCATAGCCAGAGCACTCTCGTCATCAATATATGATGACTGAAGATTTAGAATACTGGAAATAACCTGCATGTTATTCTTCACTCGGTGGTGAACCTCTTTGAGCAGAACTTCCTTTTCCTTCAATGATTCTTCGAGCTGCCTCTCGTACTCTTTTCTTTCGGTGACATCCTCAAATACTGCAACGAAGTAATTCGGGTTGTCATTTGCATCACGAACCAACGAAACGGTAACGTTAGCGGTGATGATTTCTCCATCCTTCCGGATATATGACTGTTCGCGAGAGAAGTTCCTAATTCTTCCGCTCAACAATTGGTCCCAATCGACAAGGCTTTCTTCAACTTCCTCGGATACTCCCAATTCATAAAACGTCTTCCTATAAAGTTCCTCTGCCGAGTATCCAAGCATATCGCACAAACGCTCATTCACCAGCAGGAAACGACCCATTTTGGCGATTCGTGCAATGCCAATATATGCCTGATCGTAAATGGCGCGATGTCGCTCTTCACTCAATCTCAATTCATCTTCCGCCTTCTTGATTGCTGTAATGTCCCTGGATACGCCCATGGCACCGACAATCTCTCCCTTCTCATTCTTTAGCACGGATGCTGAAAGGAAAGAGATGAAGAAACTGCCGTCTTTCTTCCTATTGATGATCTCATTGGCCAACGAACCACTCTCCGTTATTCGCTGTATCACCTTTTTCATCTCTGCTTCATCAGAAAAAAGAACAGAAAGATGTTGTCCCAACACCTCTTCACGTGAGTAACCGAAGGTTGCTTCCGCGGCCGCATTGAACTCGTTAATACAATAATCAATATCTGTCGCAACGATCATATCCAACGAACTGTCTATAATGCTTCTGGCATACTCTTGGGCCTGAATCAGCTCCTTTTCTGCTTTGCCCCGTTCTATGATCTCTCGTTGCAACTGAAGATTGGTTTCCTCTGCTATTTGTGCCCGCAATTGCTCTCTGGCCAATTGCTTCCTCGTTGAAACATCATGAATGATCAGCTGTACCGACCCATCGTCCAACAACACGCCACTTGCTTCCACGTCCAAAACCGAATGCGTATCCAACTTAACTATCTTCAGTTCTTTGAATTCCACATCACGTCCAGACTCAACCGTGCTGAGCAGCAATTCAAACTCGTTATTGTAGGCTGGATGCAGAAAATGCACCGGTATTACACTCTCAATTCTTCCTTCTACGCCTATCAACCGTAGTGCAGTCGGATTCGCGTAATCCAATTTTCCTTTACGATGTATCAGTACACCGACTGGAAGGTTCTCGACCAACTTTCGATATTGATCAGAACTGTTCTCCAAATCCGCTGACTTTTCAGTCTTCACTTTCACTAACTGTTTCAACCTTCTCCCCGTCTACCTTCACTACTTCTCCCTGCTTGTAAGTTAGCACCTTCATCGGTAGTCCGTCTACAGAAAATTCTGTCCAATCTCCTTCTTTCTGACCGAATTTGTACATACCTACCCGTTCAATTTGACCACTTTCATAATAATATGTGTGCTTACCTTCTTCCATTCCTTGGGTATACTTTCCTTCAAACCTCAGTTTACCTGAGGGGTAGAAGTGTTTCCACATATCATTTCTTTGGCCCGCCACATAATATCCTTCCTCTCTCTCGTCACCGATATCAATCAACCATTTTCCTTCGCGTTCGCCAGAAAGGTATTCTCCTTTGGTTACCACCTTGCCTGTGTCGTTATACTCAATGGCCATTCCTTCTTCCAAACCGTCATAGAATGTTTCTTCCCGCCAAGTAATGCCTTTCGGATGGGTCCATTTCCACTCTCCGTCAGGCTTTCCTCTTCGATAGGCTCCGCGTTGTTCTTCTTTCCCATCCTTATAGTAAAACTTCCATTCGCCTTCTCTCAATCCATCCTTGTATTTCCCTTCGCTGCGTAACTCTCCCGGTTCGTAAAACTCTTTCCATGGTCCTTGGCGTTTCCCTTCAGCATCAACAATTCCTTCTCCGATCACTTTTCCATTACTGTAGATCTTTGATGCACTAACCTGTCCAGTTTCCGTAAACTGCCGATGGACGCCTTCCTTCACGCCTTTGTTGTATCTGCCTACCGATTTTACCTGTGCATTTGGATAATACTCTCTTTTGATATCGAGTTTTGCCAATTCCTGTGGGTCCGGAATGAGGATTCCTTCTTCGTACTTAAGGGTTTCGAGAAGATTTCCCGATTCGTCAAAGGTTTTGAAATAGCCGTGCTTCTTGTCGTTTTTGTAGCGCCCTTCCAGACTTACAACACCGTTTGGGAAGAACTCCTTCCAGACGCCTTGCTTCTGATTGAACTTATCCTTTCTGTTGATTCGTTCTCTTCCTGAAACATAACCGTTGCTGTACTGAACAACCGCCACAATCCTTCCGTCTTCTTCATCAAACTCATAACCCGTTCCTTGCTCTCTACCTTTTCCTAACGTATCCAACGGAATGGATTCTTTGAGCTTACCTGAGGCATAATACAGTTTGGTGGTTCCGAACCGACTGTCATTGAGGAATTCTTCTTCCTTCACAATTACTCCGTCTTCGGCAAACGTTGTCTTAATGCCGTTCTTCTTACCTTCAGCGTAAGCAATACGTTGGGTCAACTTTCCCTCAGGTGAATAGAACGACCAAAGACTATCGAGTTGCTGGCTTTTCCTGTTTCCTTCAGATTTGAGAGTTCCATCTTCGTAGTAATTTTTCCAGTACCCTTCTGGTTTACCGTCAACCATTTGCCCTTCGCTGGATACTTTACCGTTCGGATAAGTGAACTGAACATGCTCTACCTGCGCAACCGAACGTTGCGACAGAACAAACAGAACCAGAACAAACAGATAGGGCTTCATTTACGAACTCGGTAAAGATAACTTCAAACAACCGACTGCATCAACGTTCAACAGAAACACTATTAATAACGAAATGATTTAAAGATAGATTGTCTATTGTTTATTACCGTGTTGATCCGTGTAAAACCTATGAACCATTCCTTTGGATTGGTCAGTTTTCAGCGTGGAATAACAGCCGTTGAACATATAAAGAAGTAGGTTATGTATTGTAAATGATGTAGTTATAGGTTTATCAACATGTTGTCGAAACAAGGGCTTGTTTGAAAGTAAGACAAGTGATTGAAGCCTGTTGGATGTGTACAATTTTGGAGAAAACGGACTTGCTCAGTAAACAGAAAAGATCAATTGCAGAATTGTTCTGAAACGACCAACCTGTACATTTGAGAAGATGTTAACAACAGAAAAAGTTTTGTGGCTTATGGGGGTTAATAAATCAGAAGTTTGAAATGTTTATGCAACTGACTGGCAAGAAGCTGGTTACATGGATTACAAAGGCCAACGAAAAACACGCAATGAACAACGATCAACAGGAGAAAACAGTGGCACTTTCATGCGATCATGCAGGATTTGAACTAAAGGAAGAACTGAAGGGCTACTTGAGTGAAAATGGATATGTTGTGAACGATTATGGCCCACAAACGGCCGATCGTGTTGATTATCCGGACATGATACATCCGTTGGCGGCCGCCATTGACGCTGGACGAATTACCATTGGAATAATCATTTGCGGGAGTGGAAATGGGGTAGCAATGACCGCCAACAAATATCCAAACGTTCGAGCTGCGTTATGCTGGAACAAGGAAATAGCCGAGTTGGCAAGACAGCACAATGATGCCAATATCATTTCGTTGCCCGCGCGATTCATATCGGAACAAGTTGCACATGATTGCGTTGACGCATTTCTGAATACCGCGTTTGAAGGAGGTCGCCATGCTGCACGGGTAGACAAAATTGCAATTCAATGAGGGGATTGGTCGTTCTGGCAGCCTGTACGATTGGTTCAACAGTTCTGGGTCAGACCAACGTTGATTCTCTGGCCAGCCGTTATGCGAAAACCATTACTGGCAAAGACCTGAGAAGTAGGTTGGAGATAATTGCATCTGATGAATTTGAAGGACGCGAAACAGGAAAAGAAGGACAGAAAAAAGCAGCGGCCTACATAAAAGACAGATTCATTGAATTCGGCATTGGCCCAACAGAGGAGTTGGGTGGTTATTATCAATCTTATAAGCTGAAGTTGACCTATCCAGACACGGTCAACCTCCTTGTTGGTGCGGACACGGTGCGTTTTCTGAAAGACATGTATTATTTCCCTGGTTTCGGGGATATGTTATTGAAAGCGGAACAGGTCAAGTATCACGGTTTTGGCATCAGTGACAGCAAATACGATGATTACGGTGCGGAGTCAATAGAAGGAAATGTTGTGATGATATCGAGCGGTGAACCCAAGCGCAAAGACGGAACATCGATGATAACGGAAACTGCGAAACCGTCAGATTGGACATCAGACTGGTCGAAGAAAATCGTGTTGGCGCAGTCGAAAGGAGCGCGGGCACTCATTATCATCGATCAGAATTTCGCTTCTTCTGTTGTGCAGTTCGGCAAATTCATTCAACGACCGTTAATTCAACTTGATGCGTCAGGCGATACAGAAAGGGAATCGAACATGCCCATCATTTTCATTACAACTAAAATGGCAGACAGAATCTTACGGGCAGGCGGCTATAAGAAGGGTCACAAGAAGTTGGAGCAAGGCATCGGCAAAAGCGGAGTGCCACAGCGACTGGAAATGGGAATTCCTATAACTATTGAAGTGAATAAGAACAGGGAAGAGCTAATAGCCGAGAACGTGTTAGGTTTCATGAAAGGAACCGAAAAACCCGAAGAAGTTGTGGTCGTAACTGCACACTATGACCATTTGGGAAGGAAAGGGGACGACATCTATAATGGAGCAGATGATGATGGTTCAGGAACGACAACGCTGTTGGAAATCGCACAAGCGTTTGCGCAGGCACAGAAAGAAGGAAACGGACCAAAGCGAAGCATCCTTTTCATGACGGTTTCGGGGGAGGAAAAGGGTTTGCTCGGGTCTGAGTTCTACACCGATAATCCCGTTTTCCCGTTGGCCAATACTATTGCAAACCTGAACATTGACATGATCGGGCGAATTGACAAACACCATGCTCCAGATTCAAACTATGTCTACATCATCGGTTCAGATAAATTGAGCACGGAACTGCATCAACTCAGTGAGAACGTGAATTCGACCTACACGGGCATAGAATTGGATTACAAATACAATGATGAACGAGACCCGAACAGGTTCTACTATCGGTCCGATCATTACAATTTTGCGAAGAACAGGATTCCGGTCATTTTTTATTTCACCGGAGTTCACGAAGATTACCATCAGCCAACCGATACGGTGGACAAGATCATGTTCGGAAAAATGGAAAACATCGCCCGACTCATTTTTCATACGGCTTGGGAATTGGCCAATCGGGAAGACCGACCAAAAGTGGATAAGGCTGAATGATCTGGACGCTACCCTTCATAGCCGCGTTGGTGGGTTGGTTCACCAACTATGTAGCGGTCAAAATGCTGTTTCATCCGAAGCGGCCGGTAAACATCTTGGGAATATATACGCTACAAGGAATTTTTCCGAAGAACCAGCGACAGGTTGCCGAGAAGATCGGTAGAATGGTGGCCGATGAGCTTTTATCTTCCGAAGACCTGAAAGAAAAGCTAAGTAACCCAGAGAACCTTCTGTCCATCAAAGAACTGGTTGAGGCGAAGATCGATTACTATCTGAACGTCACGTTTCCGAAAAACTACCCCATAACCGCGGCCTTTGTGGGCGAGAAACTGAAAACCAAGTTCAAAGACCAGGTAATGAACGAGGTTCATGATTCGGTGCCAGCGGTAATAGACAGCTACATGGCGAACATTGAAGAGAAATTCAATGTGGAACAGATCATTCGTGAAAAAGTGAATCAATTGCCGCCAGAGCGGTTGGAGGAACTGATAATGAAACTCCTGAAGCGGGAGTTCAAGTTCATCGAATACATCGGAGCCGTAATTGGATTCCTGATAGGATTGCTACAAGTGCTCATGGCGCTGCTTTAGAAGCGCTACTTGTATTTTCTTCTGCGGATGATGGAGTAGAAGAGAAGCACCATGAGAATACCGGCACACCACAGGCCGTAAACGCTGATCTCGGGCAGTCCGTAGATATAACCGATGCGGTTGCCCCAATCAACTGTCATGGTAATGGCAGAGCCGATAATGAACGCTACAATGAGGAACGTGATTGCCATTCGGTTGGCAATGCTGTCCAGTTTCTTGAGCAGATACCCATAACCCTGTAGCTCAACCTCAAAGTGGATCTTTCCGTTCCGCGCCTGATCCAAAATTTCACGGACATCCTTCGGAAAAGAAGTAAGAAAGGCGTTGATCTGTGAAAAACGCTGATTCAGGTCCTGCCAGATGTTCTGCGGTGAATAACGCTCCGTCATCAACTTCATTCCATAAGGGCGGATGAATTCGTACGTATTGAACTTTGGGTGAATGGTCTTTCCGATTCCTTCAAGAATGGCGAACGCCCTGAAAATGAGGAAGACATCGCCTGGAACGCGGATCTGATGGTCGAACATCACCTTTTGCAGTCGATCGACCATGTCGGCAATGCTGCTTTCGTCCACATCAAGCGAAATGAAATCTTCAATGATCTCATTCAGGTCATACTCCAGCTGACGCATGTCGGTGATGTTGTGATCAACCGCAAGGTCCTTCATGTTGCTGGCCATCTTGGCGGCATCGCGCTCGGCCATGCCAACAAAAATTCCGGCAAAAGCGTATTTGTCCTTGCGCATCAGCGTGCCCACCATGCCAAAGTCGAGCAGGCAGATGACACCGTCTTTCCTCACAAGTACGTTTCCGGGGTGTGGGTCAGCATGGAATATCCCGAACTCGAATATCTGAGTAAGGTAGATGTCCATGCCATTTTCGGCCACTTTGCGCGGATCCAAACCCCAAGCACGTATCTGTGCAACATCGCTGATCTTGCAACCACCGATGAACTCCATCACCATCAGCTTTTCGGTGCTGTATTCGCGGAAAGCGGCAGGAATGACGAAATTCTTGTAGTCCTTGTACAGATGGCGGAATCGCTCCAAGTTGCGGGCCTCAGTTCTGTAGTCAAGCTCCTTGTGCATGCTGCGCTCAAACGAACGCACCATATCCATGGCGTTCAAAACTCCTTGTTTCTTCAGGTAGCGGTCTGTGCGGTTCACCGCGTCCTTCAGAATGGCCAGGTCGCGGTAAACGAGGTCCTTTACCCCTGGTCGCTGAATTTTAACGACAACCTCCTTTCCTGAAAGCAAACGAGCTTTGTGAACCTGACCGATGGAAGCAGTGGCAAGGGGCTTCTCGTTGAATGTTTGGAAAATTTCCTCGAGCTTCTTGCCCGTTTCCTTCTCAATCGTTGCCCTGATCTGGTCAAAAGGAACAGAAGGAACATTGTCCTGCAGTTTCTCCAATTCCTCAATAAGAGGAGCGGGCAACATGTCCGGTCGGTTACTTAGAACCTGTGCCAGTTTAATGAATGTGGGCCCAAGCTCCTCGCACACCATCCGAATGCGTTCCCAACGCGTATAGTTGAGAACAGACTGACCTTGGCGCGTCCATGCCAAACGGCCGCTTTCGGTCACGAAATTGCGGAGGGTGGAGTTTGTAATGACGTCCTCAAAACCGTATTTCACCAGTACCGAGATGATCTCGCGAATGCGGCTTATGTTCCGGAAGGTCTGTCCTGAGAAAAGCATATATGGTTGTGCCCAGTCGGGCGAATGTACTAAATAAGACAGGCACGGTTTGAAACAAAAACGCCCCGACCATTCGGTCGGGGCGCACACCATGAAAGGGACGGGGCCGAAGCCCCCGGGAAACTACAGGTCAATTAAGCCTCAGCCTTAGCTTTTGGAGCCTTGGTAGATACTTTACCGATTTTGCTTTCCAGGTCAGCAACTTTTGCTTTCAGGTCAGCAAGAACTTCTTCTTCGGTCTTTTTCACGATACCAACTTTTTCTTTGATCTCGTTGTACTTGGCTTCGAATTCTTCTTTGCGAGCCTCAGTCTTTTCGAAAAGCTCATCAACCAATTTCTTACCCTCTACATCAGAGATCTTACCTTTCTCGATAAGCTCTTTTACAGATGATTCGAATTTGCTTGATACTTCAGCAGCTAGATCAACACCAGCGTAAAGGAATTTTTTGAATGCGTCTTCCATTGTTTTATGTTTTTAGTTGTTAATGATTTAATGTTTGACGATGGGCAGTAGGCAATTACCGTGCAGATGCCTGTGCCAAAGTGGTTTTCAAAAGGAACAAACACTCTGAAAACCTTTATTCACAAGGCTTTCAGAAAAAGTGAAGGTTTTTGGCACACCATCGTGCCAAAAATGGGCAATACTGACACGCATGACATGAAGGATGTCTGAATACGTTTTTGACGCAATGCTGTCAGGTGTGTCAGGTTTTCATTCCTTTGACACAAATCCGAAAGATGAACCATTACGATAAGCTCCGCGAGTTGGTAGAGATCGATTCTCCGACTGGTTTTACCGCTAACGCGTGCAAGTACATTTACAAATACCTGGGACAGCTTGGGTATAGCCCGGAATACACGAACAAAGGCGCGGTGAAATGCGCGCTTGGCGAAAATCCAACAATTGCCATGGCCGCACATGTCGATACGTTGGGCGCTATCGTCAGTGGAATACAGAAAGACGGACATTTGAAATTCTCACTCCTTGGCGGCTTATCATTGAACGGTTTCGAGGGTGAGTATTGCAGAATTCATACGCACAGCGGCAAGATTTACACAGGAACACTGCTTCTTAAGGATCCGTCTGTCCACGCCAACAAGGACACGAACAGTAAACAACGGTCAACGGAAAACATGTTCATTCGGTTGGATGAAGAGGTTTCATCATTGGAAGACACGAAACGACTCGGCATTGCCAATGGAGATATCATTGCATTCGAAACGAAATATCAGGAGCTGGAAAGCGGCTACATCAAAAGCCGCTTCATGGACAACAAGGCGGGTTGTTTCGTACTCATGGAGGTGGCAAGACGGTTGAAGGAACAACGCAAGTCTGCCCCAGTGGAATTGTTCTTCAGCAATTACGAGGAAGTGGGCCACGGTGGCACCTGCGGTTACGCACCAACAATCAAAGAACTCTTGGTCATCGATATGGGTGTAGTAGGAGATGCGTGCGAGGGAAAAGAGACGGCTTGCTCCATCTGTGCCAAAGACAGTAGCGGCCCTTATGACTATGATTTCCGAAAGAAATTGGTTGACCTTGCTGAAGATCACGGAATCCCCTACGAAGTGGACATCTATCCGTACTACGGTTCAGATGGTTCAGCAGCGCTTCGGGCGGGAAATGACTTCCGAGTTGGCCTCATCGGACCAGGCGTAGCTGCTTCTCACGGAATGGAACGCACGCACAAGAAAGGAGTGGAAGCAACAATTGAGTTGTGCTTGGCAACATTAGAAACAAACTAGGCATCAAATCAGGAAGAAGTTAAAAGCCCCCCTTCTAACTCTGAGAAGGGGGGCTTTTCAGATTAAAAGATGAAAGCCTCTTTACTTTACATAAGCCTCTCCAGATAACTCAAGAAGATGCTGTAATTGTTGACGGAGCTGGTTAATAGAAGCACTATTTGCTGTGGCTTCTTTCTCTAACTCGCTTAATCGGATGCTACGATTAGACAATTCGCTATTTAAAGCCTTGATGGATTCAATCAACAAAGGAACCAAATGGGAGTATTCAATAGATTTGAATCCCTCAGTATCAGTGTGTACCAATTCTGGGATTACGGCCTCCAACTCTTGGGCAATTAATCCATATTGAACACCATCAGACAACCCCATTGAAGGGAACTCTTCAACCCTCCAGTTGTACGTAACTCCCCGCAACTGAAGCACCTTATCCAACGCCCCCGAAATTTGTAAAACATTGGTTTTCAATCGCTCATCAGAGGACTCGTTGATTCCAGTAGTTTTGATTCGACCATTGACGTGTAATTTATAACCCGGTGTCACATTCCCAATTCCAACATTTCCGTTCGGTAGAATTGTTAAACGGCTCTCGCTCAGAGTTACCGTACCATTATCAGACTGGTCATCTACAAGCAAATGCAATTTACCAACACCGAAATTGGTTGTTCGCTCATAATATATGCCCGCCTTAGCCCAGTTGCCATTGGGTTCAGACAAGAACCCAATTCCAGATCCATCTCCCGCTGTAATACTTGAATTTCGCAAGAGAACAGAGAAGTTAACCCCGGTTGCATTGTTTTGAATATGTAGTTTTCGCACCGGGGCTGCAGTGCCAATCCCGACATTCCCTGTATTATCAATCACCATTCTTTCTGTTCCAAACGTGTCGAAACGAATGTAATCCTCGTCAGCCGCCTCTTCAACCTGAACCTTAGTGTCTCCATCAGCATCAATCAACGACCGCCTTAGGGGATCGAGACTAACAGTGACGTTTGGCACACCATCACCGGAAAGAGATGCGTTAAGTGTGGATCCAGACAAGGATAGCACGTCAATAACCTGATTATCAGTGTTTGTGAATGCCGAAAGGTCAACAGGACTTGCGTCACCAGACAACGAAAGTGTAGTGCCACTTAAAGACAAATCCTGAGAATAAGAAGCTAAACTCACTGAATTTCCCCCGGAAATAGACAGGTTGTTTGAACTCAGGGATAATGTCTGGTTGTCGGTATTCGCACCAATCGTTATCCACCCGCTGTTGTCTCTAAACTGAAATTGTGTTCCGGTCCATTGAATCGAACCGGGCAAACTAGCCCCAGCAGCCCCAATTCTAATTGCCCCAGCAACATCCAATTTCTGGAGCGGGGTTGCTACATCCACACCAACATTTTGAGAAAATGAAAACGTTGCGATGGAAACTGCACAAAGTGTAAGTAAGACCTTTTTCATGTATGTAGGATTCATGTTGAATCAACGAAGATATAGGATTTACGGAAGACGCACAACCTCGGCACTGAAAAAATGTTGATAATTTTATTTTCAATTGGTGAAAATTGTGCAATGCTTTAAGGTAATTGCTCAGATTGAAACGTTTATACCCACCTAGGAGCGAAATTTAGTTTGCAATTGGTGATTCACAAGGCGGTGTCGTGAGGATTTTCGTACAAAAAGGACGTTCGGTAGAACTTCAACTGTTGGTGATTTTTCTGTTCATCATATGTGGTTTGGTGAGTGTGGCCCAGGTCAATCCCGAGAACATCACCATTGCGCGGGATGAGTTTGGCGTGCCACACATTTTTGCCCCAACAGACCCCGAGGTGGCGTACGGCCTCGCCTGGGCCAGTTGCGAGGATGTGCTGCCAACGATGCAGGAAATGCTGTACGCGGGGAAAGGATTTGCTGGAAGGTACACTGGAAAGGACGGAGCCGGTAGAGACTATCTGACGCACCTGCTTGGAATCAGAAAACTGGTGGACGAGCGCTATGAGCAGGACATTTCCCCCGACTTCAAACGTTACCTGGAAGGCTTCTGTCAAGGGGTGAATGACTACATAATAGCGCATCGAAAGGATGAGAAGTTCATTAAGGGGGCGTTTCCAATAACTCCGAAAGACGTGGTTTCCAGCTATGTGTTTTCGCTCAGCGTAATTGCTGGGGCACACAAGCCGGTGGAACAGATAATGGCCAACAAATTGGACGGCCAGAACGTGCCGATGGGCTCGAACGCCTTCGCGATGAATTCCAAGATAACGGCTGACGGCAACACCTATCTGGCGGTGAATCCGCACATGCCGTTTGATGGCCCGTTCTCGTTCTACGAAGCTCATCTGTGTTCAGAACAAGGGCTTAATATTCTGGGCGGGCTGTTCCCTGGTGGCGTGTGTATTTTCCTTGGTTCGAACGAGAACCTTGGTTGGTCGCACACATGGAACGGGCTCGATCTGGTGGATACGTATCGGCTGCAGATGCACAAGAAGAAAAAAGACACCTACAAATTCGATGGGGAATGGTTGAAGCTGGAGAAGCGCCCCGTTTGGCTGAAGGTGAAAGTAGCGGGATTAACCATTCCGGTCAAGATGAAGGCCTATTGGAGTGTTTATGGCCCCACGCTGCGTTCCAAGGACAAGAAGTATTACTCTGTGCGTTGCGCTGCATTTCAAGACATCCGCGTGGCCGAGCAATGGTACAGGATGAACAGGTCATCGAATTTCAGTGAGTTTCAGGAGGCACTGAAGATGCACGCCCTGGCCCGTTTCAATATTATTTATGCAGACAGATACGATACGATCCATTACATCGATTACGGAATGATTCCAGATAGGGACATCAGTTTCGACTGGAAAGATGTGGTGCCCGGCAACACGAGCCTTACGTTATGGGAAAACCTTGTTCCATTGTCCAAGCATCCGCAGGTGACAAATCCCGATTGTGGTTACGTTTTCAATGCCAACAATACTGCGTTCAACGCCACTTGCGAGGAAGACAATTGCCCAGCGGACATGATTCATCCGCATATGGGTTTCTGGACTCACGATAACAACCGAAGTTTCCGTTTTCAAGAGATTGTATCCCAATTGAGCCAAATAGATTGGGAAAAGTTCAAGTCGATCAAATGGGATCAGCAATTGCCCAAGGATCACATTTTCCTACGCAGTATGCACAATACGTTCAATCTCGACCCGAACAAGTATCCAGACATTGCAGATGCAATAGGGGTTTTGGCTCGGTGGGACTACGACATGACCGCCACCAACATGCAAGCGGCATTCGCGTATGCCACCACGCAGAAAGTGATGAAAAGAGTGGGCCGAAGGTCAGAGGCGGTTGAATCGGGACTTTACGTTTCTGACGAGTTGTGGGTTGAAGCCATCAGGCAGACGAAAGAGGAGTTCATGAAGCACTTCAATAAGTTGGAAATTCCATATGGAGACGTGCAGAAATTCGAACGCTCCGGAAAATCAGTTCCTATGGGCGGAATACCGGATGTACTGGCCGCATGCGCCAGCGAATGGGATGCGAATACTGGAAAAATGGAAGCCAAAGGAGGAGACACCTACGTACAACTCGTGAAATTCACACCAGATGGCCCCATCATTGAATCGCTGATGGCAGGAGGCAACTCCGACCGGCCCGATAGCCCGCATTTCAACGATCAAATGGATATGCTATCGAACCATCAGACAAAACCAATGACCCTGAACAAGGAGGAAGTGCTGAAAACAGCCGTCAGGATCTATCATCCCAAGTAGGTCAGTCCTTCTTCTTTCGTTTGGGGCGCTTCCACTCGTACGAGTAGTTCAATCCAACAATGGAGGTGAACATGGGCTGCTCCCGCGAATAATCGGTTTGAAGAATGTAAAAAATCGCCAGATCCTGTCGCTTGGGAAGGTCGCGCTCAAGGAATATGCGGTATCGGTACCGATTGAATCCAGAACCAAAGGGGTCATTGGTGAGCGCAAAGGCCTCAAACTCAATTCCTGGCGTCCATTTCTTCAGATCAGCATATTCAATGGAGCACTTCAAACGTATGATCACGGGGCCTGACTCAGGCTCCAATCGGTCGTTGGTAAGGTAAGGCGAGGGGCGGTGCTGGTAACGAGCTTTCAACTTACCGCGCAGCTTCCAAAACTTCTTACTGTACGAAACATCCAAGTTATAGCGATGCCCGGTCCTCAACTCACCCGTCATTCGGGGCTGAAGAGAAAAACGATAGGCGGCCGAAATCCCGAATCCCTTAGGGAGGTCATAGCCTACCCCCACTTCGGTGAAAACCTCATCGATGTAAGAACTGTTGTTCTCCAATCGAAGTTGTTCTTCAACTGAAATTGACAGCTTTTTCATCACCTCGCCAGAGACTTTGGCCCCTTGCCAAGTGGCAAAATCCCAAACCTGACCGAAAACGGACGAGTGCAGAAGAAGCACGAAGGGAACAGATAACCTATTCATCTATCTCCTCGAAGGAAGAGCGGTTCTCATCTTCAAAGAAGAAGATCTTCACGGTTGCCGTATCGCGCAATAGGTCGATGCGGCCGATCTGCACCCTCGTTATTTTCAGACCGGTTCGCTCTTCCAGGTCAGCGATCAATAAATGATGGTTTTCCGGTTTCACCAATTCTATCTTCTCATACAAGACCGTTTTGTTCGTTTCGTGCCTAAGAAGCCAATGATGCTCAAGCAAATAAATGATGCCAACTATGGCCATGTTCGTGAAAAGCAATTCAGCATGGCTTACCTTCTTATTGGCCAAAGCATTGATGATGGCGATACTGATGACCACGAAGAGGTACGTCATTTCTTTGATCGGAAGCGCCTCTGTTCTATAGCGCAAAATGCCGAAAATGGCAAACAGCCCGAACGCAAATCCCAATTGCAACTTGACACCACTGAGCAGAAAGCTCACGAAAAAGATGACCAGATTCAGTATGAAATAACTGAACAAGTAATCCTTTCTGTTGTGGACCGGATAATAAATGAGGCGGATGACAATGAATGCCACACTTACATTAATGAACAGGCGGAAAAGAAGTTCCATGAACCCCTCATCATAGATTGGGCTACCAAGCAGTTCCATTTTGGGTCAGTTTGTTAATGCGAAGCAATTTTGGTTTGTACAGGTTGAAACGCGTGGCTTCTCCCAGAAGGATCATCCCCACGCAATATTTACTCATCGAAAACGGCCGTTCGTGTTGTTGGCGCAGAAGTTGAACGAATTCTGAACCATGTTGGGCCGCTTTCTCATGTTTAAGTTCAATAATGGCCAGCCCAGGCAGTTCTGCTTGGTTCTGACCATGCTCAAACTGAAGGTTCACATCAAGCGTCACGCGTTCTTTCTGAGCTGTGTTCACAAAAGTTATCCGGTCGAATTGAACATTCATTGCCGGAACCAGATCCTCTGCCTCGAAGGGCGTCTCATTCTCCAGAAATTCGGCTTCAGATCTATTGAACTCGTGTTCTCCGGCAGCAGAATTGATCCGCCTCTTGTCCGTTTCGCCACGGTTTGTCTTCAGCTTCACCTCCAAGAATGAACTGCCGGTTCCCACATAGTCACGAACGCGCACTTTCTCGCGGTTCATCTTTCCTCGCAGATGATCGTATAGCATTTCTCGGTGTGGTGTGTCGTAATAGGTGGTTCTGTAGTGAAATAGACGCTCTCCTCCAATGCTCAGAATGCGATAGTGGTCGGTGAGCGAGGCGATAACCTTTTCAGCGGCCTGCGTGTTGACCAAGTATTTGGTGTCCATGCGCTTCATCAAAGAAACACCGTCCATTTCTTTCAATAGAATAGGCGAAAACCGTAGAAGCATGTCCGTCAATGCCATTAACGCCTTACCTCAAAATCGTTAAGAACCACATCTTGGTCGTTGCTGGTGATCTCCACGGTTTGTGATACTGCCACGGTGCCCGAATCGCATGTGTCGCAATCCGAGTAAACAAAAAGGGTATACGTTCCTGGCCGCAGGTATTGAAAACGGAAGGAGCCGTCAAAGCTGGTCTTGTACGAATCGTCATAATAGTTGTCGCCAGATCCGTAAATGATGAACACGTCCTCGTCAGGGGCAAAGTACTCGCCCTGAAGAACCCCCGAACCGTTATAGTTGTATGCGTACACGCGACCGTAAATGGCAGAGGTTCCGCCTTCTCCTTCTGGCTGATGACAGCCGACAAGCGCGGATAAAAGAAAGATGGAAACAGGAATATGACGGGTTCTCATGAAATCGGAAGTATTACGGCAACGTTAAGAATTTGAAACGGAGCAAGTCCAACAACATTACGTCCGTGTATTACAAGATTCCGAATTTAGTTCAATATGCGGCACAGTACGGATAATTCGACCGCGGGGTTATCATTACGCCAATGTTAACAAAGGAGGCTCCGTACGCACCATCTTGAATAGAGTACATTTGCGCCATGCTGTTTTCGCAGGTGGTCGGCCAAGAAAAACTGAAGCAGAAACTGAGAGGGTCTGTGCTCAATAAGCGCGTGGCCCACGCCCAAATGTTGGTTGGCCCATCGGGTGTTGGCACGCTACCTCTTGCATTGGCCTATGCACAGTATCTCGCGTGCACAAAACGGGGCGAACAAGATGCGTGCGGCACGTGCGACTCATGCATTCGTTATCAGAAACTGGAGCACCCCGATCTGCAGCTCATCTTTCCGAAGAACAAAACAGCCAAGGTCGACCATCAGCATTATTCAAGTAAGGATTTCGTGGTCGACTGGCGAAAGGCCGTCATCAAAAACCCATACATCAGCCTGAACGAATGGTTGAAGGAATTGGGCATTGAGAACAAGCAAGGTCTGATCAGTGTAGACGACAGTCGCGAGATTCTTCAGAATTTGAGTTATAAAGCTTACGAAGCGGAGTATCGTGTGGTCATCATTTGGCTGGCCGAATACATGAACATTGCCGCGGCAAACAAGCTGCTGAAAGTGTTGGAAGAACCACCTGCCAGAACGGTTTTTCTGTTGATCTCCGAAGATTCGGAACAGCTGTTGCAAACCATCATTTCGCGCGTTCAGGTACATCGTCTTGAAAGATTGAAGGACACCCAGATCGCAGAACATCTTCTTCAGGGTTTTGGGCAACACGAAGAAGCCGTGCAACTTGCCAGCATGGCCGATGGAGACCTCACGTTGGCCAAAACGCTCTTAGACAACAAAGAGTCGGTGGTTTCCATTGTGCGATTCTTCATAAGTTGGATGCGCGCAGCCTTCGGCAACCAATTGGAAGTGGTGCGCGACCTTGCTGACGAATTTCATGGCGCTGGAAGAGAACAGCAGAAAGAGATCCTTCTGCAATCGATGGCCATTGTGCGAAAAGTGCTTCTCTATGGCATTCTGCCCGAAACTCAAGGGCGTTTGCTGAAAGAGGAACTGGAGTTCGTCCAGAAATTCTCACGGTTCATCGAGGCAGAAAACACGGGCAACATTTTAGAAATAATGAATGATGCCCACTATCACATTGAGCGCAATGCAAACGCGCGCATCGTCTTCACAGACATCACCCTGAAGATAGGCGCACAATTGCAGAGCGTGGCCATGCGCTGATGGCGCAGCAGGCCGTGGCCTAAACCATTAAATTTGTCGGTTCAGTAAAGACTATGGGTTGTAGCGGATGCAGTAACGGAAAAACGGAAAACGGTCTGCCGCGTGGATGCAAGAACAACGGTTCCTGCCAATCGGGCAGTTGCGATAAATTGAGCGTATTCAACTATCTCTCAAACATGGAGGAAACGGTGGGCTACACCTTCTCCGACATCGTTGAGGTGCGGTTCAAGAACACACGGAAGCAGTTTTTCAGACAGAATGGGTTGAATCTCCGTCAGGGCGATGTGGTGGCTGTTGAAGCCTCGCCCGGTCATGATGTGGGGACGGTTTCATTGGTTGGAGACCTCGTTCTCCTTCAGATGAACAAGCGGAAAGTGAGTTCTGCCACAGACGAGATAAAGAACATTTACAGAAGGGCCACACAGTCTGACATTGACATTTGGCAGGAAGCGGTCGATCTGGAGCAGCGTATCAAAACGCGGTCGCGCATCATTGCCCGCGAATTGGGGCTCAACATGAAGATCAGCGATGTGGAATTTCAGGGCGACAAGACAAAGGCCATCTTCTACTACACGTCTGAAGACCGTGTCGACTTCCGGGAACTCATTCGGAAATATGCCGAAGAGTTCAAGGTCCGTGTAGAGATGAAACAGATAGGGTCGAGGCAGGAAGCCGCGCGGTTGGGCGGAATCGGCACCTGTGGCCGCGAGCTTTGCTGTTCTACCTGGCTCACCGATTTCAGAACGGTTAGCACAAGCGCAGCACGTTACCAACAACTCTCGCTCAATCCGCAGAAACTGGCCGGACAGTGTGGCAAACTGAAGTGCTGCCTCAACTTTGAGTTGGACAGCTACATGGACGCATTGAAAGATTTTCCAAATCAGAAAACCAAGCTCGAAACCTCAAAAGGGGTGGCTTTCCCTCAGAAGGTCGACATCTTCAAAGGCGTGATGTACTACTCGTTCAAAGATGATCCCACCAAATTCATTGAGGTTCCGATCGAACGCGTTCGTGAGGTTTCCAAGCTGAACAGGGATGGCAAGAAGCCCGATATGCTGGTGGATGAAGTTCAACACAAAGAGCCGGTGGTCAAGTTCGATTATGAGAACGTTGTCGGTCAGGATGATCTTACGCGTTTCGACCGTCCGAAAGGCGATCAGCAAGGACGGAACAAGCGTAAGAAGAAGAAGAACCGAAACAGAAACCGAGGAAACAATACTCCTACATGAAGCTGATCGGGCCAATGGTTCTTTCTGTTTTGCTGTTGGTGGGGTGCAGCAGTCCACTTTTTCATCGCACGGAGGAGGTTCCTAACAAAATTTGGGAAACCCAAAACAACATTCGCTTCGATGTGGCGGTAGAAGACACCATGAGCTCTTACGATTTTTACATCGACCTGCGGAATGACGGTTCGTATCCGTACTCCAACATCTTCATGTTCGTCAACACCACATTTCCATCAGGAAAAACAGCCCGCGACACAGTAGAGTGCATCTTGGCCGACCCATCAGGTCGTTGGCTCGGAAAAGGCATCGGAGACATTTGGGACAACCACATTCTTTTCAAGGAAAACGTCCGTTTCCCCAGTGCCGGAACCTATACCTTCGAATTTGAACAGGGCATGCGCGAACCGCAATTGAAGGGCGTGCTCGACCTCGGTATCTGCATCGAACCGCATACAGCAAAATAGATGGCCAAAAAGCAACAGACAACCATTAAGCGCAAGTATCTGCTTTACTTCTGGCTGTTGTTTGCGGCAGGCCCGTTGTTTCTTGCGCTTCATCTGCTTTCCATTTCGTTGGGACTTTGGGGGCCACTCCCTTCATTCGAAGAACTTGAGAACCCGAAAAGCAATCTGGCCTCAGAGGTGTATTCCGCAGACCAAAAGTTGCTTGGAACTTACTTTGTGCAGAACCGCTCCAATGTTAAATACGAGGACCTTTCGCCTTATCTCGTTCAGGCACTGACCGCCACGGAAGACGAACGTTATCAATGGCACAGCGGTGTCGACCTCATCGGATTGGCACGGGCAATAGTACTGATGGGTGCGCGTGGTGGAGGAAGCACCATCACTCAGCAGTTGGCCAAGAACCTTTTTGAAACAAGAGGTAAGCTCTTTGGCGGCCCGTTGGTTCAAAAACCGGCCGAATGGATTCTTTCCACACGCTTGGAACGCAGATACACCAAAGAGGAGGTCATGGCCATGTACCTCAACACGGTCGATTTCATCAATGGGGCAGTTGGTATCAAATCGGCCAGTTTCGTGTATTTCAATACTAGCCCCGACTCACTGAAAATTGAACAGGCCGCCACTTTCGTAGGCATGCTGAAAAACCCAGCGTTGTTCAATCCCAAACGCAGAACGGAGTTGACACAAGGCAGAAGGAACACCGTTTTTCAGCAAATGGTGCGCAACGATTATTTGACGGAGGAAGAGGCCGACTCGCTTTCGCAGATACCACTGGTTCTTGATTTCCGCAGCACCGATCACAACGAGGGTTCGGCCACGTATTTCCGCGAATACCTGCGTGGCGAACTGCGCGAATGGTGCTCCAAACACACCAAGCCTGACGGCACGCACTATGACCTTTATCGCGATGGGCTGAAGATTTACACCACCATCGATTCCCGATTACAGCGCTATGCCGAGGCAGCCGTTTCTGAGCACATGCAAGCGCATCAGGAAAAGTTCTTCAAGGACCAGAAGACCAACAAGAAGGCGCCATTCAGAGGCGTCACCGATGAAGAGATCGAAAGCATCATGTTGCAATC
>Ga0172367_10000325_pt1 | contig 72488 bp, 65 predicted proteins | sample Lak10m_FD_114542 | JGI IMG/M metagenome (GOLD analysis project Ga0172367, IMG submission 114542) | Freshwater microbial communities from Kabuno Bay, South-Kivu, Congo - kab_022012_10m | ecosystem: Environmental > Aquatic > Freshwater > Lake | place: Democratic Republic of the Congo: South-Kivu... | reverse complement strand
GGCGCTCTTCGGCAAGGTGCATGACATGGTCACCACCGGCCACGCGGACGACAGCATGGGCAAGCTCGCGGCGTTCGCGGGCGTGCACAAGTTCCCGGCGCGCGTGAAGTGCGCCATCCTCTCCTGGCACGCGGCCAAGGCGGCGGTGGAAGGTGGGGGAACAGTTTCGACAGAAGGCGATGGGAAGGAGTAAGCTGAAACCATGAAGCGAGAATTCAACGTCATCATTGAGCGCGACACGGCTGGTTACTACGTGGCGACGGTGCCCGAGTTGCGCGGCTGCCACACGCAGGCCAAATCGCTCGACACGTTGATGAGGCGGGTGAGGGAAGCGATTGAACTCTGCCTTGAACGCTGAACCCAAGTAACCGAAAGGGCCAACCATGACTCCGACTCTCCAATACCTGACCAACGAAAAGGGGCGCAAAACCTCCGTTGTCCTCCCGCTAGCAGACTACGAAAAGTTACTGGAAGACCTCGACGACCTCTCGGTCATCGCCGAGCGCCGAGACGAGGAGACCATTTCACACGCGGAGTTCAAGAAGGGGCTGAAGCGCAATGGCCTTTCGCATTGAGTGGAAGAAATCCACCCGCAAAGACCTGCGGAAGCTCCCCGAGACCGCCGTGGACGCCATCGTGGCTGCCGTCGAGGAACTGGCCGAAGAGCCGTTCCCGCCGGGCGTGGACAAGCTGGCGGGTTCCGAGTGTGCCTACCGCATCCGTGTCGGCGACTACCGGGTGGTGTATGAGGTAGTGAAAGCGACGAAGCTGGTGGAAGTCCAGCGCGTGCGGCATCGGAAAGATGTGTATCGGCACTGACATGAACGGTTCGCGACACAAGTTCCCGGCGCGCGTGAAGTGCGCCATCCTCTCGTGGCACGCGGCCAAGGCGGCGGTGGAAGGCGGCGCGGAAACGGTGAGCACGGAGGGGGGTGGCAAGGATTCGTAAGTCCGACGCCGCACTCTTGGCACACAAACCGACTGAAAATGCGAAAGGCCACGATAGCAGAGCTGGGACTGAGTTGGGTTTACTGGCTCTCCACCGGCATAATCCTGGCTGCGAGCGTGGGTTTCCTCGCACTGACAACTACGGGCAAAAGCTTCGACGCACAGCTTGGGTTGGCCGGAGCTCTAGTCACCTTGACGTTCGGGTTTGGAAGTCTTGCTTGGCCGCTTCTGCGATGCCGAGAACAACAGGGAGTAGCGACCGAGTGGGTAAGAACGAAGGAACTCCACTGCGAGGCGATATTCTTTCCCGGTTCGCGCGTAAAAGAATACCTCACGCTAGTCGGAAGCTGCACAATGGCGGTGGGGGCCACTTGGCTGACTTTCATCGCTGAAAGCCACCTCGACCGGCTGCGCGCTGGGTTGGGGGCCATTGTCGTTGGGGGAGCATTTTTCCTATGCTTAAAGACCTACTTCGATGGGAGAAAGGGAATCATCCTGCTACCCGGTGGGATTATTTGGCGTGAAATGTTTCGCGCTCCTTGCTTCATTCCTTGGGAAGCAATCGAGGAAACGGCGCTGTTTGAGAAGAAGGTTCCAAACAATCCCAAGCTAGTTTTGACCTTCGGAATCAATGTGAAGCATCCCGCCTTAGCGCAGACGACACGTTGGGCAAGAGGTGCAATGATTCGCTCCAAGGCCGAACATGGCTGGCACCTATTCTTTTTCGCGGAGACCATCTGCGTGCCGCTGGCACTGGTTCTAGTGGTTGTCCGTCTTTTTCATGGTCAACCGGAGTTACGCCGAGAAATCGGAACCCCCGCTGGCTTCGCGCGCGTTCGTTCACTAGAAACACAACTGACATAGCTTTTCATCATGCACTCCTACGAAAATGTCACCCTGACCCGCGACGTGGATGCCACGCGCATTCCCTCCGGCGAGAAGGGTTTTATCCCCAAGGGCACCGAAGTCACCATCACGCAGGTGCTCGGCGGCACTTACACTGTCCAGTTCATCGGCGGCCTCGCGCGCATTGAGGGCAAGGACGCCGACGCCCTGGGCAAGACGCCCGAGGCCGCGCCCGCGCCGGTCGCCACGCCCGCGCCCGCCGGGCCGGTCACCAAGGAGTCGCTCTCCGCGCAGGTCTGGACCCAGCTCCGCACCTGTTACGACCCGGAAATCCCCGTCAACATCGCCGACCTCGGCCTCATCTACAACTGCGACCTCACCGAGCTGGGCGCGGGCAGCTTCAAGGCCGACGTGAAGATGACGCTCACCGCGCCCGGTTGCGGCATGGGCCCCGTGCTCGTGCAGGACGTGCAGAACAAGCTCCTCTGCCTCGAAGGCATTGACGACGTGAACGTGGAGCTGGTCTGGGACCCGCCGTGGAACCAAGGCATGATGACCGAGGCGGCGCGGCTGCAGCTGGGACTGATGTGAGACACGAATTTCACGAATTGGCACGAATTGAAGACGTGCCTCGGCAATTCGTGAGAATTCGTGCAATTCGTGTCAAAGAATGAACGCACCAACGCATTTGAATTGGTCCGCGCTCCGCGCTGACTTCCCTATCCTCGACCAACAGGTCCACGGCCATCCGCTCGTTTACTTCGACAACGCCGCGACTTCGCAGAAGCCGCGCGCGGTGATTGACGCGCTGGTCCGCTACTACGAGCGCGACAACGCCAACGTCCACCGTGGCATCCACGAGTTGAGCAACCGCTCGACGAACGCCTTCGAGGCCGCGCGCGAGCGGACGCGCCAGTTCCTCAACGCCCGCAGCACGGAGGAAATCATCTTCACGCGCGGCACCACCGAGGGCATCAACCTCATCGCCAACGCGTGGGGTGGGAAGTTCATTAAGGCCGGCGACGTCATCCTGCTCACCGAGATGGAGCACCACAGCAACATCGTGCCGTGGCAGCTCCTCGCCGAGCGCACCGGCGCGAAGCTCCGCTACGTGCCCATCACCGGCGACGAGGGCTTGCTGGACCTCGCGAAGCTCGATTCCCTGCTGACGCCCGAAGTGAAGCTCTTCGCGATGGTCCACATCTCGAACGCCCTCGGCACCATCAACCCCGTCGCCGACCTCTGCGCCCGGGCGCGCCGCCTCGGCATCACCACGCTCGTGGACGGCGCGCAGAGCGCGGGCCATCTGCCCGTGGACGTGCAAGCCATCGGCTGCGACTTCTACGCCTTCAGCGGCCACAAGATTTGCGGCCCCACCGGTATTGGCGCGCTCTACGGGCGGAAGGAAGTTTTGGAGAACACGCCGCCTTGGCACGGCGGCGGCGAGATGATTGCCACGGTGGATTACTTCAAGAGCACGTGGAACACGCTCCCGCACAAGTTCGAAGCCGGCACGCCGGACATCTCCGGCCCCATCGGCCTGCACGCCGCGCTGGACTATCTCGACGCTATTGGCCGGGAAAACATCTTCCGTCACGACCTCGAACTAGCGACCTACGCGTATCAGCGCTTGAGCGAGCTGAAAGGCGTCCGCCTCTTCGGGCCGAAGGGCGAGCGCGGTGGTCTCGTGAGCTTCCTGCTCGACGACGTCCACGCGCACGACGTGGTGACCATCGCCGACCGCTACGGCGTGGCTTTGCGCGGCGGGCACCATTGCACGCAGCCGCTGATGAAGAAACTCGGCGTCCCGTCAACGGCTCGCGCCAGCTTCTACTTCTACAACACCAAGTCCGAAGTGGACCGCTTCATCGAGGTGGTGCAGGAGATCCAGAAGTTCTTCGGCGCATGATAGGCTTCTGCCATTTGTGACGGTGCGCACCTCATACCAAACTGAATGAACAACGGATATGCTCGCCCTTAGCAGTCAGCTTACTTAGCCTCAAGGCCGTGATTTTCCGCTCATCCCATCTTCCTGCAGGTTCATTGATCGCTTCGTTCTTGTTGGCCGGATGTTTTTCGATTGCCGCCGCCGACAAACCCAAACCACCCGTGTCCACCAATCCGTCCGCCCAACCCAAGCACACCAACCGTCTGGCGCAGGAGAAGTCCCCATATCTCCGCCAGCACATGCACAATCCGGTGGACTGGTATCCGTGGGGCGAGGCGGCGTTCAAGAAGGCCCGCGACGAGGGCAAGCCCATCCTGCTTTCAATCGGTTATTCGACCTGCCACTGGTGCCACGTCATGGAGCGCGAGTCATTCGAGGACGAGGCCGTTGGCGAGTTTCTGAAGAAGCATTTTGTCGCGATCAAGCTGGATCGCGAGGAACGCCCGGATGTGGACAAAATCTACATGACTGCCGTGCAGGCGATGGGGCAGGGCGGGGGCTGGCCGCTGAACGTCTTTCTGACTCCGGATCTCAAGCCATTCTACGGCGGCACCTACTTTCCTCCGCAGCCGAAGTTTGGCCGGCCCAGCTTCCTGCAACTGCTCGGCCGCATCTCCGAGCTGTGGGTCGAGAAGCGCAAGGACATCACCGAGAGCGCCGGCCAGATCGCGGACCAGCTGAAATCCCTCGGCGAGCACGAGGCGAACAAGGATGCCGTGCTCGCACCACTCGTTGTCACCAATGCGCTCAAACGCCTCGTCACCGAATACGACCCGCGGCATGGCGGGTTCGGCCGTGCGCCGAAGTTTCCGCGGCCCTCGCAGCCGGCCTTCATCCTGCGCGCAGCGGTGCGGCAGGGCGATGAAGCGTCCATCAAGGCCGTCCTCCACACCTGCGAACGCATGGCGGCGGGGGGCATGTATGACCAGCTCGGCGGCGGTTTCGCGCGCTACTCGGTGGATGAGAAGTGGCTCGTGCCGCACTTCGAGAAGATGCTCTACGACAATGCGCAGTTGCTGCATCTCTATCTCGATGCCCATCTCGTCAGCGGCGAAGCCCGCTTCGCCGACGTGGCGCGGGACATCGTCCGCTACGTGCTGCGCGACATGACCCACCCAGAAGGCGGCTTTTACTCCGCCGAGGACGCGGACAGCGAAGGCCACGAGGGCAAATTCTACTGCTGGACGAAGAAGGAACTGACCGCGCTGCTCACAGCGGAGGAGTTCAAGGTCGCCGAGCGCTACTTCGGCATCACCGAGGAGGGCAACTTCGAGGACCATTCGCATCCGCAGCCGCTCAAGCACCTGAACGTCCTTAGCATCGTGGACCCGAAACTGACCGATGCCGAGGCGAAGCTACTGGCCGCCGCAAAGCAGAAACTCTTCGCCGTCCAGCAGAAGCGCGTCCGTCCGCATCTTGACGACAAGGTGCTTGCCTCGTGGAACGGCCTGATGCTGGGCGCGCTCGCGCGCGCGGGCGTGGTGCTGGGCGAGCCGAAATATCTCGTCGCCGCCGAGAAGAACCTCACCTTCCTGCAAGCCAAGCTCTGGGACGCGAAAGCCAAGACGCTCTACCACCGCTGGCGCGACGGCGAGCGCGACAACGTCCAGCTCCTGGATTCGCACGCCTACCTGCTCGACGGGGTGATTCATCTCTACGAGGCCACGCTCGACCCGAAGCATCTGGACTTTGCCCTCGCGCTGGAATCCGCGATGACCGCGAAGTTTTTCGATCCCGCGAATGGTGGCTTTTACCAGAGTCCTGCCGGTTCCGCGGATCTGCTATTCCGTGCAAAGGAGGACTACGACGGCGCGGAGCCGAGCGGCAACAATGTCGCCACCATCGCGCTGCTGAAGCTCGCCGCCATCACGGACAACAAGGAAATGCGCTCCCGGGCCGAGAAAACCCTCCGCCTCTTTGCCGAGCGCATGCAGCGTCTGCCCCAGGCCGTCCCCAATTTGCTGCTCGCGTTGGATTTTTTCCTTCACGAGCCGTTTCGCGTGGTCATCGCGTCGCCGGCGAAAGCCGATGCGAGGGCGATCTCTACCTTGCTGCGCGCCGCGCATGGCGTTTATCAGCCGAACAAAGTCGTCCTCGGCAATGCAGGTGCCGTGGAGCCGTTCGCCAAGACACTGCCCCTGAAGGATGGCCCGGTGGTCTTCATCTGCACCGGCACGGCCTGCCAACCGCCGACCAGCGATCCGGTCAAAGTAAAGTCGTTGCTAGCTGGCAAGACTCCTTGAACTAGGCCTGTCAAATTGCAGGTCAGGATCAGATTACTGCTGTCCTCACCGATTGGTGCAATTCCTGGAAAAAGTAAAAGGCGCGGTTGTTGCCGCGCCTCAAACCAATTGGTAACCCGGACTTATCGGTGCCGGAAGGTGATCCTTGCCTTGCTCAGGTCGTAGGGGGACATCTCGGCCTCGACTTTGTCACCCACGCTGATGCGGATGAAGTTCTTGCGCATCTTGCCCGAGATATGGGCGAGGACCTCGTGTCCGTTCGGCAATGCCACCCGGAACATGGTGCCCGGCAACACCTGAGTCACCGTGCCGGTGAACGTGATTGGCTCTTCTTTTGCGGTCATTCCTGCAACTAAGAGGCGCGGACGTTGCCTTGTCTGGCCGTTGAATGCAACCCCGAATTGGTCGCGCCAGGGACCGCCTTGAAGGTGGCTTATCCTCCCTTTCCAGCCCGCCGGCGGGGCGGCTTGACTCGCCAAGGGTGAATCCTACGATGCCTGCACTTCGCTAGCCCCATGGCCAAACGATTCCATCGTGCCTTTACCCTGATCGAACTGCTCATGGTGGTGGCCATCATCGGCATCCTCGTCTCCCTCGTGGCGGGCGGGCTGACCCAGGCCAAGGCGCGCGCGCATCGGATTACCTGCCTGAACAACCAGCGCGAGCTGCACACGGTCTGGCATAAATTCGCCGACGACAACGACGACCGCCTCGTCGTTAACTCCAATCCCATCGGCAACATCAGCCCGGTCACCACCAACGTCCCGTGGGCCTCCGGCGGGGTGCACCAATTCTACGCCACCGTCACGAATGAGATGTTTCTCACCGACCCGCAGTATTCGGCCTTTGCTTACGCGAGGCTTAACCCGCGGCTTTACCGCTGCGGTGCCATCAAGCACCAGATTCAAGGCCGGCCGATGATCCGCCACTACAGCATGAACCCTTATCTTGGCGTGCAGCGTGCCTCCTCCTTCGCCGCGCCGGGCGGATTCGAGGTATATCGTCGTCTCTCGGACGTCACCCAGCCGGCGGAACGCGCGGTGTTCGTCGAGATGAACCCCTACATCATCTGCACCACGGCGGTGCGCATCAACTCCCTGCAGGCCGATACGACCGCTGGCTCGCCCACGCAGGGGCAAATCACCGGAGGAGACTTCGCCACACTGCCGATCTTTCCGCACGGCCGGACCACGGTCCTGAGCTTTGCCGATGGGCACGTGGACATGCAGAAACGCCAGACGGCCGAGATGGACAGGGTCTGGCCCGTGGACTGGATTGCCGATCACCAGGACCTGCATGCTCCGGACAACGCGGACTTTCTCTGGTTCGCCAACCATTTTACGCGCGGACGATGAACTTTCCCGTCCGCCCGTCTGCCGCGATCGGTTGCCGCGGTTTCACCCTGCCCGAACTGATGGTCGTAATCGGCATTGTTGCGGTGCTCGTTTCGCTCACCGTTGGTGGCGTCGTGAAGGTCAAGGGCCGCGCGCAGCGCGCCGAGTGCGTCAGCAACCTCCGCCAACTCATGGTCGCCTGGTTCCGGCACCCCGGCGAGAACGACGACAAGCTGGTGCTCAACTACCGGCCCCAACTTGGCACCAACAATCCCCCACCGCTCCCGTGGGTGCAGGGTGACTATCATTACACCTATGACAGCGTCACCAATTCCTCGTTCCTTACCGATCCCAAGCTCGCCGCCTTTGCCGGGGCCATCCCCAATCCCCGCGTTTATCGCTGCCCCGCAGTGCGGCACGATGTGCAGGGCGTCCCACTCACGCGGAGCTTCGGTCTGAACCAATACGTGGGCGCGGGAAGCAGCAGCGAAACCGAACCGGCCTACGCCACTTTTACCCGGTTGCACGACGTGTCCAACCCCGCGGGCATCTTCACCTTCCTCGAACTCAATCCCCACACCATCTGCACCAGCATGGCCCGCGTGCCCATGGACACCAACGCGGCCGACGGCTATTTCCACATGCCCAGCTTCCTCCACGGGGGGCGTGCCGCGATGGCCTTCGCCGATGGCCATGTGGACGCCTACGGCATCCGCGACAAGGACACCCTGCGCACCTATCAGGTGGACTGGCTGCCGGATCACCACTTCGCCATGACCAACGCCGATGTGCTCGCGCTGCGAGAACTCACCACGCACCTCAAATAACTGCCCGGAAAGTCATGCAGAAAGTCCTGTTCTCCTTTTTCGTCGGCTTGGGCTACGCCCTCCAATTGCTCAAGCGTCCGGCCTCCTGGGGCATTCTCGCCGTCCTCGTTGGGCTGCTCTGGTGGAAGAGCCGCAGCACCGAGGCCGCCAAATCCGTCAACCAGCACCCGCCCATCGAGTTCAAGCCGCTGGTCGCCGCCGTGGACCCGGTCGCTGCCGTCGCCGAGGGCGCAAATCCTGAATTGGCGGCGGCGGCAACCGAGGGCGTCACCGACCCCGAGCAGCTCCCGGTGATGTCCTCACGGGACTTGGAAGTCGCCGTGGGCCGATTCCACAAGGACAACCTCCGCCTCCCGCGCGACGCCGACGAACTCATCGCCCAAAAATACCTCGTCGGCGTTCCGCCTGCCCCGTCTGGCAAGCGGTATATGCTCGACTTGTCTCCGATCAAATTGCGGCTCATCCCCAAATGACCACCATTGGCATGGGGCTTCAGCTCAGGCGGATGACAAAGTCGTAGAACCGATCCGCTAGGGAGTGGGTGCCCATTGTAGTTCAAACGCTGGCACCCCCCGACGCGGGGCATCATCCAAAACGCGCCGATCCACGATGGTGCAATGATGAAGTAAACCGGTGGGGGTGATCCCAAGGGAAATCTGGTGCGTCTCCGGCACGGGCTCCGAGACCAAGCGGGCCGCTTCTGCATACAACTCATCGACCGTCCGGGCAGGCGCACCTTCTTGACCGTGAGTGCCAATTTGATTCCCCGTTTCGACCCACTTGGGCTTCGGCCCAATAACGCCACCTACGGGAGAGGCGGCCACCGCCTGGTTAAATTCCTCGAAGCGACGCTCCACCACGCGGTTCTGGCGGACGTTGATTGTCGTGAGGTGACCGAAGCCGAAGGCAGATGCCCAACGCACCGTGTAAGAGTAGTTGCCACCGTGTGCCTCTCGCAACTGTTGCCACTTCAGACGGCTGGCCGTGAGCCGATCCGCATCGACTTTGTTCGGCCGCGCCGGTGTGCGAGCGGGATCGATGGGTTCTAGCAATTGCGTCCGGTTTGGCGTGTTCGACTGAACAGCGGCACTAGGCAGGGCTCGGTTATCGGCCCGCACCACGATAACCAAAAAAGCCAAGACAAGCCCAACCGTCGATTGATTTACGATCGCGTAGTTCATTTCAATTAAAGCACTGAGCAAGCTGCAGCACTAAGGCAAGTCCGTCCACTGGTCATCTCCCCCGGAAGGCGCCTCACGCCCGGCCAGCGGCCGCAAAGGGTTTGAGTTCCTGCATCAGCTTGGCGAAGCCTTCGAGGGTGAGCTGCTGTGCGCCGTCGCTCCAGGCTTCGGCCGGGTTGGGATGGACTTCTACCAGCAAAGCGTCCGCGCCCATCGCGACCGCGCCTTTGCACATCGCCACGACGAGGTCCGCGCGGCCCGCGCCTTGACTGGGGTCAATGACGATGGGGCAGTGGGATTCCTTCTTGATGATGGGAATGGTGGAGAGGTCGAGGGTGTTGCGCGTGTAGGTTTCGAAGGTGCGGATGCCGCGTTCGCAGAACATGAGGCCGGGGTTGTCGTTCGAGAGGACGTATTCGCCCGCGAGCAGCCATTCCTCGATCTTCATCGCCAAGCCGCGCTTGAGGAGGACGGGCTTGCCGGTCTTGGCGGCGGCGATGAGGAGCTGGAAGTTCTGCGCGTTGCGGGTGCCGATCTGGAGCACGTCGGCGTATTCCGCGACCATCTGGGCGTGATCCTCGGAAAGCAGCTCGGTGATGATGGCGAGGCCGGTGGCCTTGCGCGCCTTGGCGAGCAGTTTCAGGCCCTTTTCCCCGAGACCTTGGAACTCGTAGGGCGAGGTGCGGGGCTTGAACGCGCCCCCACGCAGCACCTTCGCGCCGGCCTTGGCCACCGCTTCGGCGGTGTGGAGGAGTTGCTTCTCGCTCTCGACGGAGCAGGGGCCGGCCATCACGACGAGTTCGCGGCCGCCGATGACACAACCGTTGGGCAGGGTGATGGTGGAGTTGGCCGGGTGCGCCTCGCGGCTGACGAGCTTGAAGCGCTTCTGAATGGGCATGACGCTCTCGACTTGCGGAAGCGCCGTGAGGGTCTCGAGGGTGTGGTGCGTGCGCTCGTCGCCGATGGCACCGATAACAGTGCGGGCAACGCCGCGCATGACGTGCGGGCGGTAGCCGAGGCGGCGAATTTCGGCGAGCACGGCGGACTCCTCTCTCTTGGAGGATTTGGGACGGAGGACGATGATCATGGTGTTTTTTGTTGTGCGGGCCGCGCCGGGTTGAAATGCAAAAACCGCAGGCGCCGGCCTGCGGTTTGTCGGTCGAGTGCTGTCGGTGTCAGCGCGTCCCGGCAAGCCAGCAGGCGGAGCGGCTAAAGTAATAGCCGCCGCTGCTAAATCGCCAGGCGCTCGTAATCATTTCGTCCGCACCGTAGCAGCCGGCCCCGGCACGTCAACGGCCCTTTTCGGCCTTGGGCGCGGGCGCTTCGGTCGGCAGCAACTCCTGCATCTGCTGGCGCACCATCGTCCGTAGCAGCGTCGCCTCGATGACGCTTAGGCCGGCCTTCGTGTAGTCCACGGTGAACGCGGGCAGCCAGAGGTCGCTGTCCGGCCGGTAGCCCAACTCACGGCGGATGCGGCGTTCGAGGTCGTCCATGTGCCCCGCGCCATAGAAGACGCTGATGCTGGCGGGCGGGGCGGAACGCTTCAGCTCGGCGCGGAGATCTTTCAGCACGGCGTCGTTGCGCGACTGAATGAGCACCTCCATCAGCCGCTGGACGTCCTCGGGCAGGCTCTTCATGCGCGAGAGATCGCCGCGGATGCCGCCCAGCGCCTCGATGAGCGCGAGTTTAACGGTGGCCTGCAGCTTGGGGTTCCCGCCGACGAGCTTGAAGCCGGCCTTAAGCAGCGTGCCGAACAGCGAGTTGCCCTCCATCGCTTTGATAAGGTGGTCGAAGGCCTCGTTCTTGCGCTTCTCCTTGGGCGAGTCCGGTGTGGCTGGTTCGGCGGAATCGTCCTTTTCCATCAGCTCCTTCAGTTCGTTCACGGATAGGTCGCTGTTGCGGAAATTGGTGCCTTGGTAGTTGATGGCTTCAAGCTGGAAGACCAGGCCCAGCGACTCGGCGAGGTCCTTTTGCAAGCTGGTGCGCTCGCCGGACTTTGCCGCGGGTTCAGCAGTGGGGGCCTTCGCCGCGGCAGGAGCGGTCTTTTCCGGTGCGGCGTTGGTCGCGCTTGTCTTGCCCGCGTGGATGCCCTCGAAGAGCACGAGCGCCTGGGTGTCGAGGTGCCTCTGAAGCTGCGCGTAGTAGTTGGTCTCGCCGATGTGCGACGCGCCGCTGAGCCAGATGACCGGACCGGTGCCGTTGGTTGGGACGAGCTTGCGGACCGCCACCTGCAGCTCAACCGCTCCCGTCGCGCCGTTGGTCACGCGCATGTAAGGCTCGGCGGTGAACTGAGCAAGGGTTAGCGGCGGACGGTTGGTGGAAACAGTCTGGGCAAATGACGAGGATCCGACTGCCAGCGCGCAGAGTGCCGCCAGCATCCAATCACGCACTACGCGCCATGCCCTACATGGTTCCGATTGGTGCTGCGGTGGTGTGCTCATCCTGTTTTCCTCACTTCACCTCGCGCACCGTCACGCCCGCGAGGTCGATCGTCCCGCTGCCCGGCATTACGAACATGATGAACGCTTCCTTGTCGGCATCGAGGGCGAACTCGAACTTGAAAGCCTTCCATTCCTTGCCGCCGGACAGCTCGTGCTCGACGAAAAACTCATACGGGTCGCCCGGCTGGCGCACACCAAGCTTGAATTCCGCACCGCCGCGCAGCCAGCCCTCGACGGCGTGCTTCACGCCCTTCTTGAAGACGCGCTTGCCAGAGTAGCTGGTGAGCTGGAGCTGGCCTTCGCCGAGGTCTTTCAGCTCAATGCGCACGGCGGTGACGCCTTCCTTTGGGCCGTCCTTGAGCTTGGTGTAAGTGACGGCGAGCGTGGCCCACTCGGAGTTGTCGTCCCACCCGGTGGGGAGCCAGCCTTTGATCGCCTTGCCGCCCTGCGCCTTGGTGGTGAACGCGCGGCCGGCGTCGCCGAAAGCGGGCAGGAGCGAAGCTGGCTTGTCCTGCGCCGTCACCGCGAGGGCTGCGAGCAGGAACGCGAGGACGAAAAAGCGAGGCAGGGGAGATTTCACGAGGGGTTGGGTGGCGGTTGGTCTTGCGCTGCGAAGCTCCGCCTGCGCCGGGTGGTGGTCAAGTGGAATGAGGTCGCGCCGGTCGCTTCGACTCCAACGCAAACGGCGGTGGCCGAAGTCACCACCGTTGCGAATCGGGTTTGCGGGGAGAGTTATTGCTGCTTCCGGCGCTTGGCGGCCTGGTCGGCAGCGAACTTGTCAAACTTCTCACCCTGCTCCTTGGTCAGCACGGCCTTGATCTTGCCGCTGAACTCGGCGCGCATGTCGATTATCTTCTTGCGGGCATCTTCGCGCGGCGTGTTGGCGTCCGCGAAGATCGCGCGGAGCTTCTCGCCCTGCTCCTTGAGCAGCGCCTCGATCTTGGGCTTCTGCTCGGCGGTAAGCGCGAGCTGTTCGGAGAGTTGCTTGAGCTGCTCGGCGGCGTCAGGGGCGCGGCCCTTGCGCTCCTGCGCCTGGGCGGGATGGGTCACGGTGAGCGCGCCCAACACGAGCGCGGCGATGAGGAGCTTTTTCATAGGCTGATGGGTCGATTTTTTTGGCGGCGGCCGACGGCCCGCCAGTGTGTTCGGGTGAGGAGACGCCTCGGCGGAGCGCCGGTTACGTCACACCACGACCACGGGATTCTCCAAAATGCCGATTCCGGAGATGCGGATACGCACGCGGTCGCCGGCGGCGAGGGTGAAGTTATCCGGTGGCACCACGCCCGTGCCGGTGAGCAAGACCGCACCGTGCGGAAAGCTCTGGCTGCGGAACAGGAACTCGGCCAGCGAGTCAAACGTGCGCTTGATCTGGCCCACCGAAGTCTCGCCACTGAAGACGGGCTGCCCGCCGCGCAAGATTTCCACGCCGATCGTCCAGCCGCGGGCTCCCGCCTCATCCGGGCCAACCGTTATGAAGGGGCCAACCGCGCAGGATTTGAGGTAGGTCTTTGCCTGCGGGAGATAGAGCAGGTTTTCGCCTTCGATATCGCGCGAGCTCATGTCGTTGCCGATGGTGTAGCCGACGACCTTGCCGCGTGAGTTGCAGACCAGCGCCAGCTCCGGCTCGGGGACGTTCCACTTCGCGTCCTTGCGGATGCCCACGTCGCCGCCGGGGCCAACGACTTTCTCCGGCAGTGACTTGAAGAAAATCTCAGGGCGTTCCGCGTCATACACGCGGTCGTAGGCGCTGGCGCTGAACTCGGACTCGTCCATCCGCGCCTTCTTGCTGCGCAGGTAGGTCACGCCCGCCGCCCAGACTTCCTGCTGCTCGACGGGCGCGAGCAGCGTGACGTCGGCCAGCTGGTGACGCGGCATCGGGAGGGTCACCAGCGCGCGCAGGATGGCGGCCGGGTGCTCGCCCTCCAGCAACGCGGTGAGGGACTTCACGCCGACCGCCGTGAGGTCGAGGACGGTGGCGTCGTCCGTGGTGAGGCCAATACGGGCGTGATGGCAGGCGGAACCAGTCTTGAAGCGGCAGAGTTTCATGGTCATGCGAAGCGCTGCAATTGGGCGGCGCGGCGCGGGACGTGTCAATCGTGGAGAAGCGCGCAGGTTGGACAGGCCCTCGCAGCTCCGCTAAAAGGGCGGCGCCCATGAAACACACCGCCGACACCTTGCAGCAGGTTGACCGCGTCTTCGTCCGTTGGCGCGGCCGGCGGCTCGTGTATTTCGCGGGCTGTGATTACTACCGGTTGGCCAGCCATCCCCGCGTGCTCGCGGCCGTGCGGCGCGGACTGCGGGACTTCGGGCTGAACGTGGCTTCCTCGCGCAAGACGACGGGCAACCACGCGCTTTACGAACAGCTCGAACGCGAGTTGGCCCGCTTCTTCCGGGCCGAACGCGCCGTGCTCGTGGACAACGGCTACATGACCAACCTCGCCGTGGCGCAGGCGTTTCGCGGCGAGTTCAGCCATGTGCTGATGGACGCGCGCTCGCACACGAGCGTGGCGGACGCGGCGGTGCTGTTGGGCGCGCAGGTCGTGACTTTCGCCCACCGCGATGTGGCCGATTTCCGCCGCCAACTGCGCGGGCTGGGCGGGGGCGCGCGGCCCTTCGTTTTCACGGATGGCATGTTTTCTCACGACGGTTCGGTCGCGCCGCTGGCGGACTACCTCGACGCGCTGCCGGCCCGCGCCGCGCTCCTCGTGGATGACGCGCACGGCGCAGGCGTGCTCGGCCGGGCAGGGCTGGGGACGCCGTCGCATTGCGGGGTGCGGGACGCGCGCGTGATCCAGACCGTGACCCTGAGCAAGGCGTTCGGCGCATTCGGTGGGGCAATCCTCGGCTCGGAAGCCGTGGCGAACGCGATCCTGACCAAGAGCCGCTGTTTCACGGGCGCGACGCCCGTGCCTTTGCCGCTGGCGGCTGGGGCGATGGAATCCTTGCGCGTGTTTCGGGCCAATCCACAACTGCAAGTGCGGCTCCACGCGAACGCGGCTTGGCTCAAGGCGCGGTTGCGGGCGGGTGGTCTGGCCTTGCCCGACGCGCCCGGTCCAATCGTTCCCATCATCCCTCAGTCACCCGCAGAAGCCGTCCGGCTCAAGCGCCAGCTGCTCGCCGCCGGCATCCACCCGCCGTTGATCCGCTACCCCGGCGGGCCGGAGGGCGGTTACTTCCGTCTCGTCGTCAGCAGCGAACACACGCGGGCTCAGCTCGCCGCGCTGGCCGGGGCGCTGCTGGGGGAGCCGCCGGTTTGATCGCTTACACGCTTGCGCGGCTGCGTCGTGCCGTTACCTTCCCGCGCCATGATTTTGGAATTCACCAAGATGAACGGGGCGGGCAACGACTTCATCCTCGCCGACAACCGCACCGGCCGCATCCAGCTCACGCCTGAACAGGTCGCCCGCCTTTGCCACCGCCAGCGCGGCATCGGGGCCGACGGGTTGATGCTCCTCGTGCCGTGCGCGTCCGGGAAGGCCGACTGGGCGTGGGAGTTCTGGAACAGCGACGGCAGCCGCGCGGAGATGTGCGGTAACGGCGCGCGCTGCTTCGCCCGTTACATCCAACGGCTCACGGGCGCGACCGGCGCGTTGACCTTCGAGACCGTGGCGGGCGTGATCACCGCCAGTTTTCAAGGTGAGCGCGTCACGGTGAATCTCACTCCGCCTCACAGTCTGCGCCTCGGCGAGTCCGTGCCGCTGGCCGGCGGCACTACCGCCATTCACTCCCTCAACACCGGCGTGCCGCACGCCGTCATTTTCGTGCCGGATGCCGACCGGGCAATGGTCAACCAGGTCGGGGCTGAGGTGCGTTACCACGCCCACTTCAAGCCCAAGGGCACCAACGTGAACTTCGCGCAGGTGCTCGGCCCCAACCACATTCGCGTGCGCACTTACGAGCGCGGCGTCGAGGGCGAGACACTCGCGTGCGGCACCGGCGTCAGCGCAGCGGCGATGATCTCCGCGCGCGTCCACGGCTTCTCCTCGCCCGTCAAGGTGCAGGTGCAGGGTGGCGACACGCTGGAGGTCGCGTTCAATGCCGCGGGCGAAGGCTTTTCCGACGTGCGCCTCAACGGCCCGGCGGACTTCGTCTTCGAGGGCCGCGTGGAGATTTGATCCATCGGCGCACGGCCGGTTGCGACGGCGTTTGCCAAATCGGCGGTGGCTTTCCATGCTGCCGCCATGCACCGCATCCTTGTCGCCCTGAGCGTTGTCTTCAGCTGGCTTGCGTCGCCCGCCGCTGAAGTTCCCTGGCCCAAGCTGCCCGAACGCGACGGCCTCGTCGTCATCCCCGCGCAAGAATGGCCGGCGCGACCCGGCCCGCGTGAGGTGCGCGTGCAGGTGCATTACCCCGGCGGCACGCGTGCGAGCAATGGGCCGCGCACGGGCATCTTCCTCACGCTGCACAACTGGGGTGGGACCGACTGCGCGGGCACGGCGAACCCAGCGGCGCTCGCCCGCGAGTTCAACTGCGTCACCCTCTGCGTGAACTATCTCCAGAGCGGCCCCAAGGATTCCATCGAAGGCCCGGAGCCTTACGACTTCGGCTGGTTGCAAGGCCTCGATGCCTTGCGCGCGCTGTGGCTCGTCTTCCACGAACTCGACACGACCAAAACTCCCTTCGCACGCGGCCGCCTCTTTGCCACCGGCGGCTCCGGCGGCGGCAATGTCTCACTCATGGCGAACAAGCTCGCGCCGCGCACGTTCACCGCCGTCGTGGACATGTGCGGCATGAAGAAGCTCAGTGACGCGCTGGCCTACAACCTTCCCGCCGCCGGTGGCCTCAACGCCCGCTGGAGTCGCGACCACGCCAGCCCGAACTTCCTCGCGGCCGGCGCGCAGGAGATTCGCTTCGTCGGCCACCCCGCGCATCTCGCCGAAATGAAGCGTCTTGGCACCACGGCGAAGGTCTTCTCCGTCCACGGCCTCGACGACAAGACATGCCTCGCCGACGGCCAGGAGATGGTCGCGAACATGCAGCGCGCGGGCCTCGACATCACGCCCGTCTGGGTCACGAAGGAGATGGTGGACGGCAAAATCTTCAGCACCACCGGCCACGCGCTTGGCAACCGCACGCTCATCCCCGGCCACGTCGCCGGGAAATTCCTTCGCGCCGACAGTTCCGACGCCCTCGACCGCAAGACGCCCACCGACTTCGAGCGGCGCGAGGACATCCGCTACGGCACGACCGACGGCGTCTTCGTCATCTCCTACGCGCAAGGCTTCCCCGTCGGCCGCTTCGAGCCAGCGCCCGCTGCGCCGAGCTACCCCGACCGCTTCGACGTGCTGCGCGTCGCGTCCACCAGCGGAGCCGCGAAGCCCGCCCGCACAGCCGCCGAATGGGAGCCACGTCGACGTCACATCGCCGCCGCTTTGGAGCGCGTGATGGGGCCGTTCCCGAATCCGGCCAAGCGCGTTGCGCTCGACGTGAAAGTGCTGGAGGAAGTGAAGCTCGAAGGCGGCCTCGTTCGCCGCAAGTTGACCTATCAAAGCGACGCCACCGACCGCGTCGCCGCCTACCTCTTCATTCCCGAACGGCGGTTACAAACCGCCGGCACGGGCGCGCGTGCCGGCGATTTGCCATCGCCGCCCAAACTCCCCGCCGTCCTCTGCCTCCACCAGACCACGAAGCTCGGCAAGGCCGAGTCCGCCGGCCTCGTGGACAACCCGAAGCAATACGCTCTCCACCTCGCGCAGCGCGGCTACGTCACCCTCGCGCCCGACTACCCGAGCTTCGGCGATTCCAAATACGACTTCGACCCGCGCCACGGCTACGCCAGCGGCACCATGAAAGCCATCTGGGACAATGTCCGCGCCGTGGACCTCCTGGAATCGCTTCCCGAGGTGGACGCCGCGCGCCTCGGCGTCATCGGCCACTCGCTCGGCGGGCACAACGCGATGTTCACCGCCGTCTTCGAGCCGCGCCTGCGCGTCATCGTGTCGAGCTGCGGCTTCACCACCTTCCGCAAGGACGACCTCCCGAGCTGGACCGGCAAAGTCTATATGCCGCGCATCGCCGGCGAATTTGGCAACGACGCCGCGCGCGTGCCCTTCGACTTCCCGGAAATCGTCGCCGCCTTCGCCCCGCGCCCGTTCCTCACCTGCTCGGCGGAAGGCGACACGGACTTCGACGTGTCCGGCGTGCGCGACGTGCTCGCCGCCGCGCGCCCGGTGTATGCGCTCCACGGCAGGGCAGGGGACTTGGTCGGTTACTATCCCCAAGGCCCGCACGCCTTCCCCGAGGACGCCCGCAAGGTGGCCTACGAGTTTCTCGACCAGCACCTGCGCGGCGCGAAGTAGGGTGTTCGGGCACCTTGCAGTCGGCGTCTCTGGTTACCGACAAGAGGGTCGCCTTGGAGTTTTGCACTCACAACACGGCGACTACAGATCGCCGGCAACCCGCTCCGCCCTCGCCGTTGCCATCCTGCTTCCCCTCCCGCACACTGCGCCCCGCAGATGAGCAAACGTTTCTACATCACGACGGCGATTGACTACGTAAACGGCCAGCCGCACCTCGGCCACGCCTACGAGAAGGTCCTGGCCGATGTCATTGCCCGCAGCCGGCGCGCGTTGGGCGAAGAAGTTTTCTTCCTCACGGGCCTGGACGAGCATGGGCAGAAGGTCCAGCAGGCCGCGCAGGCGGAGGGCAAGTCCGCGCAGGCCTATTGCGATGAGCTGGCGGCGAGCTGGCAGGCCTTCGTCACCAAGCTCGGGCTGACGAACGATGATTTCGTCCGCACCACGTCCGCGCGCCACAAGGCGGTGGTGCAGGCCATTCTCACGAAGCTCCATGCCGAGGGGCAGTTTTACCAGGCCAGCACGGAGGGGTTTTATTCCACGAAGGAGGAGACCTTCGTCACGGCCAAGGAGCGCTTGCCGGACGGCACATTCCCTCCGCACTACGGCGAGGTGGTGCAGCTGTCGGAGACGAACTGGTATTTCAAACTCGGCGCGCATCAGCAGTGGCTCATTGACCACATCGAGGCCAACCCGTCGTTCATCCAGCCGGACTACCGGCGCAACGAGGTGCTGGGGTTCCTCAAGAACAACACGCTGGAGGACTTGTGCATCAGCCGGCCGGCCGCGCGCCTGACGTGGGGCATCCCGCTTCCCTTCGACCCGGCCTACGTGACCTACGTGTGGTTCGACGCGCTGGTGAATTATGTCTCCGTCCCCGCCGCGCTGGGCGATGCGACAGTGCTGGGCGCGTTGCAATCGCCAATCGCCGATGGCCAATCGACATTCGGCAATCAGCAATCGCCAATCGCCGCCTGGCCGGCGGACGCGCACGTCATCGGCAAGGACATCATCAAGTTCCACGCGGTCTATTGGCCGATCATGCTCAAGGCGATGGGGCTGCCGTTGCCGAAGCAGCTCCTCGTCCACGGCTGGTGGCAGAAGGACGGCGCGAAGATGAGCAAGAGCACGGGCAACGTGGTGGACCCGGTGGCGGTCATTGATGACTGGGGCCTCGATGCCTTCCGCTACTACGTCGTGCGCGAGCTGGACATCGGCCCGGACGGCAACTGGACGGATGCGGGCTTTGCCGCGCGCTATCAGGCGGAGCTGGCGAATGGGCTGGGCAACCTGGTGAACCGTTCGCTCTCCATGCTGAAGCGTTACCGCGCCGGCGTGGTGCCCGCGCGGCACGACGAGCTGGCGGCGCAGGCCAATCAGTTCGCGCAGGCGGCCATCGCGGCGCTGCGGGAAAGCCAGTTGCAAGGCGCGCTGGTCGAGACGTGGAAGCTCGTGACCCGCGCGAACCAATACGTGGACCAGACCGCCCCCTTCAAGCTCGCCAAAGATCCCGCGCAGGCTGCACGGCTGGACGAAGTGCTCTACAACTTGGTCGAGACCTGCCGGGTGCTGGCGGTGCTGTTGCACCCGTTCATCCCCGGGACGGCGGCGAAGATATTTGCGCAGCTGAACCTGCCGGTCGTGCCCGACCAGCTGGCGTTGGCGGCCTGGGGCGGCTTGCCGGGCGGTCACACCATCGGCGAGCCGGCGGCGTTGTTCCCGCGCCGCGACCAGCCGAAGGCTTGAGCGGTGGCCGCCGCGCGCTTTTCTGGCGCGACAGCCCGGTGGTTGCTGCGCTAGCTTCGCGCCATGTTCCAACTCGGTTTCGTCTCCGCCATCCTGCCGGAACTTTCGCTCGACCAGGTGCTCGCCTTCGCCGCCGCCGAGCGGTTCCGGTGCGTGGAGGTCATGTGCTGGCCCGTGGGCAAGGCGGAACGGAAGTTCGCCGGGATCACGCACATTGACGTGGAGGGCTTTAAGAGGTCGCGCGCGGAGGCGGTTCACGAGCTGTGCGCGAAGCACGGCGTTTCGCTCACCGCACTGGGCTATTACCCCAACCCGCTCGACCCGAATCCCGAGGTTTCCCAGGTCGCGGTGGCGCATCTCCGGAAGGTGATCCGCGCCGCCAGCGTGCTGGGGCTCAAGCACGTGAACACGTTCGTCGGGCGCGACTGGACGCGCAGCGTGGACGACAACTGGCCGCGCTTCCTCAAAGTTTGGAAACCGCTGATCGCCTTTGCCGAAGACCATGACATCAAGGTGGGCATCGAGAACTGCCCCATGTCCTTCACGAGGGACGAGTGGCCGGGCGGGAAGAACTTGATGACGACGCCCGTGATCTGGCGGCGGGCCTTCAGCGACATTCCCTCGAAACATTTCGGCCTCAACTATGACCCGTCGCATTTCGTGCTCCAGCAGATGGATCCGGCCAGCCCGTTGCGCGAGTTTCAGGAGAAGCTTTTCCACTTCCACGCAAAAGACGTGAAACTGCATCGCGACCGGCTCAACGAGGTGGGCGTCTTCGCGCATCCGAACGAGTGGCATACCCCGCGCCTCCCGGGATACGGGGAGATGGATTGGGGCAAATTCATGGCGGAACTGATGACGACGAGCTACCGCGGGCCGGTCTGCATCGAGGTGGAAGATCCGACGTTTGGCAAGACGCTTGCGGGCCGGCAGGACGCCCTGCGCGTCGCGGGCAACGTGCTGCGGCCTTTCTGCTGCGGCTAAGCCGAAAGACGCCTGCCGTTCGGCCAAGCTGAACGATCAGGTGGGCTGGGATTCCACCCAACGCACGGCGTAGTGGATCAGCTCGGGACTGGTGGCGAGCTTGAGCTTCCCCTTGATGTTCACACGGTGGACTTCGACCGTCTTGACACTGAGGTGTAGCTGCCCCGCGATTTCCTTCGTGCTCCGGCCCCGGCCGATCAGTTGGAACACCTCGAACTCGCGGTCGGTCAGCGTATCCACCGGTGAGGCGGCCGGACCCGCGCGCCGGCCGGTGAAGGCGTCCATGATGCGCGCGGACATCTTTTCACTGACGAAGACGCGGCCCTCCAATACCGCGCGGATGGCGTCCATGATGCGCTTGCCGCCTTCCTGTTTCATCACGTAGCCGCGGGCTCCGGCGCGCAGCACGCGCTCGGCGTAAAGCGCTTCGTCATGCATGGAGATGACCAGCACGCTCAAACCGGCGGCGACCGCCTGCAGATCCTTGATGGCCTCCAGCCCGCTTTTTCCCGGGAGGGAAATGTCCATCAGCACCAGATCAGGGCGCTGGCTTTCAACGGCCTGCAAGGCCTCCCCGGCGTCGGCGGCCTGCGCGCAAACCGCCAAATCAGGTTGGGCGGTAATCAGGGCGGCCAAGCCATCGCGCATCATCGGGTGGTCATCCACAATGAGGATTTGCTTGCGGGCCGGGCCAATGGATTTCTTGCGTGGGCTTTTCATTGGGGCAGGGGTGCCTTGGCCGGGCGGGCCGGTTGGTGAACCGAGCAGGCGACGGTCGTGCCCGCAGGGGACCCGCGCTGCACAACAATCGAGCCCCCGATCATGCCAGCGCGATACTGCATGATGCGCAGCCCGGCGCCGGTCCGGGGGGGGAGCTCGGGAATGCCGATGCCGTCGTCCTTGATCGCCAGGAAAATGCGGTTCGATTCGGCGGCGAGCCCGATCTCCAGGTGGCGGGCCTTACCGTGCTTGAGAGCATTGCTCACGGCCTCCTGCGCGATGCGGTAGAGATGCGTGGCCACGGTGTTGTCATGGATGGGCACGGGCCGGTCGCATCGGAAGACGCAGCTCACGCCAAACATCTTCCCGGTGGTATGGGCCAATTCCTGAAGGGCAGACATCAGCCCCTCTGACTCCAGCACCACCGGGCAAAGTCCATGGGCGAGCATGCGGGTCTGCGAAATGATCTCCCGGACATGCGCCGCGATCTGCCCCGCCTGGGCGGAAAGCTTCTTGGTCCGGCGGGCCAGCGCCTGTTCCAAGACCTGCGCCATCAGTTCGGTGCCGGCCAACTGTTGGCAGATACCGTCATGCAGGTCCTGTCCGATGCGCCGCTGTTCCTGTTCACTTATGTTCAGCACCTCCCGCTCCAGGCGGCGGCGGTCCGTGATGTCCAGCAACGTGCCGATGATTTTGACAGGCTGACCGTCCAGGAGGACGGCCTCGCTGGAACTGTGCACGTTACGCTGCTCGCCGTCCGGTCGCATGATGCGATACTCGAAACTCCAGCCGCGACCCCGCTTCAGACCCGCCTCGATTGTGGACCGGGCCCGGGCGCGGTCATCAGGGTGGACGTAGCCATTGAAAAACTCGTCCGACAGGGGTTGAAGTGCGCCCGGTTCGACCCCGAGGATGCGGAACATTTGATCCGACCAGCGCGGCTGGAGCGGGGGGCCAAGCTCGATTTCATAGCTGCCGAGCTGCGCAATTTGCTGGGCCTTGGCGAGGGTTGCCTCACTGCGGCGCAGCGCTTCCTCCGCAACAGCCAGCCGGTGGTCACGCTCGATCTGCGCCAATGCGCGCTGGACTACGGCGGGCAAGAGGTCGAGGAACTGGGCGTCCTTCACCAGATAGTCCAGCGCTCCGCGCTTCATCATCTCCACCGCGACCCGCTCGTCGCCTTGTCCGGTGATGACGATGAACGGGAGACTCCGGGACTGGGCCTCCAGCTGGCTGATCAGTTCGCGGCCCTCGACATCCTGCAGCTTGAGGTCGAGCAAGAGGAGGTCGGCCCGCCGTTCGCGCAACCAGGCCAGTGCCGCCGCGCCTGAATTGGCGGCGGCAGCGGTATGCCCGGCCCGCCGCAAGGTGCGCTCGATCAACCGGGCCAGCCCGAGATCATCGTCCACCACGAACACGGTGGCGGGCTGGGCGGGGGATGACATGGTCAGGTTTGGGTGTCCAGCTCCGGCACCTGCACGAGCGAGACAAACATGCCGAGCTGCTTGATGGCCTCGGAAAACCTCTCATAGTCCACCGGCTTGACGATGTAGTTGTTACAGCCCAGCTCGTGACAGCGGGCCACCTCGCGGGGATCATCGGTGGTCGTGAGCATGATCACAGGCAGCTTGCGCAAGCCACCGTCAGCCTTCACCTGGCGGAGCACTTCCACGCCGTCCACCTTGGGCATGCGGATGTCCAAGAGCAGCAGATATGCAGCGTCCGATTGCCGGTGCGGCCCGTCACCCCGCCGAAAAAGAAAGTCCAGGATCTGCTGGCCGTCCTCAAACCACTTGATTGAGTTGTTCAACCCCACGCGGGCGAAATTCTTCTCGATGAGCCGGGCATGTCCGGCGTCATCTTCGGCAATCAGGATGATCACTTCGTTGGTCACGGACACCGTTTAGCTTGTCGGGTTCGCGGCGGGCAAGCTCACAAAGAACGTGCTGCCCTCACCCGTGTTGGACTCGACCCATATTTTGCCCTGCTGCCGCTCGAGGATGCGCTGCGCGATGGTCAATCCCAGCCCTTCACCCGCTCCTCGCGCGGGGTCGAGCCGGTGAAATATCTCAAAAACCTTGTGCTGGTGCTCTGGCGCTATGCCAATGCCGTTGTCACGCACGGCGTAGATGGCCCGCCCGCCCTCGACCCTTCCGCTGACCCGGATGGAACCCGGCCGGGCGGGATCGAGATACTTGACAGCGTTGTCGAGCAGGTTGCTGAAGACCTGATTGACCTGTAAAGAGTCACCAACGCAATCAGGGAGCGGGGCAAGCTCGAGTCTGGCGCTGGCCTGCTGGAGCTGAAATTCCATGGCCTGGGCAATCTGGTGAACCATCGCGTTCATGTGCAGCGGTTCCAGGCGCAAGGCCGCGCGCCCCAGGCGCGAGAAGCGGAGGAAGCCGGAAAGGAGCGCGTCCATCTTGGTGACGCTGGCCTGGATAAAGGAGAGGGCTTCCGGCACGTCATCATCCAGCAGCTCGCGCAGCTCGTCCCTGAGCTTGGCCGGTCCTGAGTTGCCGTCGAGTTTGGCATGGATGCTCGCGCAGGCGCGGGCCAGTTCCTTGCTAAACCCCTGAATGTTGACCAATGGCGACCGCAGGTCGTGGGAAGCGACATAAACGATGGCTTCCAGCTCCCGATTCTTTTCCTCGAGGGTGCGCGCGAGCTCGGCCAATCGCGCTTCATCCCGCTTCTGTTGGGTGATGTCCGTGCGGATCGCAATGTATTGCGTGGGTTTGCCGTCCGGACCCAAGAAGGGGAAGATGGTGGTGGCCACCCAGTAGTGAGAGCCGTCCTTCGCGCGATTCCGCAGCTCGCCTTTCCAGACCCGGCCATGGCTGATCGTCTGCCAGAGGTCACGGAAGAACTCCTTTGAGTGATAACCGGAATTGATCAGGCGATGATCTTGGCCCAGCAGCTCCGCGCGCGTGTATTGCGAAATTTCGCAAAACTTGTCGTTCACGAAGGTGATCAGACCGCGCGGGTCCGTGATGGCGACGATTGAGTGCGCGTCGAGCGCGGCCTGCAGGTCCTGTAACTCACGCACGGATTGATCGGCGTGATGAGGCTGGCGGGACAGTTCCATCGGTGTGCCGGCTTTAGGCTCCAACACCCCGTGTCGCCCAGTTAGATGGGCCTCGGTCATCTTGGAATCGGCGGCCATATGCAGGGAGGATATGCCCCCCAGCGAATCTGGCACGACTAAACCGCCACGGCGGCGGCACGCGACTTGGCCCGACTTCGCGAACGGGAGGCGGGGCGGGACTGCACCTGCGATTGGTTTCTGGAAGCCTGACGGAGCTGGGCCTCCGCGCGTAACCAATGGTCTAGGTCACGACCTTCCGGCCGCCCTTCCTCAATCCAGATGGACATGGCGCACAGGGCGATCTCATCGTGCGTGGGCTCGTGGGACATGGCCGTTGTCTGGTCCGACCCGTCCGACGACTTTGTGGGTTTGGCACTCATCTGAAATAAGTTCTGGGTTCCAAACAGTGTGGCTAGACCATCGTGGGCAGATGCGCGCGGTATTGGGTGGGGGACTGGCCCGCGAGCTTCTTGAAGATGCGGTTAAAGTGCGTCAGGGACTGAAAGCCAACCTCGTAGGCGATCTCGCTGATGCGCAGATTGGGATTGAGCAGAAGGTTCTTGGCCTTCTCGATGCGAATGCGGGAGAGATAGTCCGTGAAGTTGATGCCGGTGGCCTTCTTGAACATCTTGCAGAAGTAGAAGGTGCTGGTGTTGACCGCTTTGGCGACGGTGCCAAGCGACAGGTCTTCCTTGTGGTGCTCCTCGATGAACTGCTTGGCGCGCGTGATCATCGGCGGCTCGGCGTTGGCTGCGCGGACCATGATCTGGTTGCTGACGAGGCCAAGGTGGTCCGCGAATGTGTTAAGGAGATTGAGCGCGGCGTCATGGCGCTTGGCCGGCAGCACCGGGGTGTTGAAGTAAGCTGCGCGCAGTTCATCGCGTGATTGCAGGACGCCGGCGTCAGCCGCCAGCTTGGCGGCGCGCTCGAACTGGGCCTCCGTGGGTTTGCGGCGGAAGACCTGGCCGGTTTGAAGATATCCAATCGTCTTGTCCCCCGTGCGAACGGGCACGGCGGAGTCACAGAGCCCAAACGCGCAGGTTACGGAAGCGGGGCAAGCCTTCGCGGCATCGGCCAATTGTTGCTGGGCTTGCAGGCAGGCAGCGCAGGTGCGGCTGCGCTCGGCCATCATGGCGCAGAAAGGGTTTTCATTCCGGCGGCCGTGGTGGGGGAGCTGCCAGCTCTCGACGGGGCGAAGGTTGACGGGCAGCCCGGTGGTCTCGTTGAAGGCCCGCTCGTAGTCCTGATACATCTTGGACTCGGCCAGCGTGGTGATGATGTGATTGCTGTTCTCGTGGGTGTTCATAGGGAGCCTCTGATGGGTTGAGTTAGCCAGATCGGGACGATGGGCCGTGCGTTTCTTGCCCGGCACCACACCGTTTCTTGTCGTTCCGATCTTGTCTTCACGCCGCCAAGGTAGGAGCAGCGGCGGGGGGCAACAATTGGGGAGGCCCCTAAACCAGCTGGCAGGCCAAGGCCTACCGCGACTAAGGGAAACGCCTAGCTGGCCGGGGTCCCATCGGCCGGCATGAGCAGGACCTGCAACGGAATGCGCGCGATGATCTTGGCGTCGAGGGCAATATCGAGGGAGTATTGGCCCGGCTTGTTAAAACGCATTCCCTGAAGGTTGAAGACCAGGTTCACCGTGGCGAAGAACTGGCTTTCCGGCAGGCGGATGTCGATCGGCGTTTCGATCTTCGGCAACAGGCTCTGGCCATCATCGTCGATGAGATTGACCCTCAGGGTGTGTTTTCCCTCGTCGGTGTCCCGGAAAATGATGCGAAGCGCGACCGAGCAAAACGGATGCAGCGCCGGAAACTGACGGACTAAAATCGTGTCGAACGCCCCCATCAGGCAGAGCTTCCCGCCGTAATCCTGGGCTGAGTCGCACAAGCTCGCGATTTGGACTTCCATGGCCGCACTATCGCCGGGCCGCACGGGTTGACGAGGAAAAAACCCGGCCGGGCTCGACACCATCGGCCGACGCTCCTAGGCTCGAATAAAACACCACCCCATGCCGAACATCCTGCGCCGCGTCAGCCTGACGCAATGGATTCTGATCTCAATGGTCGCGGGAATCCTCATTGGATGGGCCTTTCCCGAATCGGATTACCCGATGGTGGCGCGGAACCTCAAGGTCGTCTCCAAGCTCTTCCTCAACCTCATCAAGTGCATCATCGTGCCCATCCTCGTCGGCACGCTCATCATTGGCATAGCCGGGCATAGCGATGACTTGAAAGCCGTCGGCCGACTCGCCTTCAAGTCGTTCATCTACTTCGAGGTCGTCACCACGCTCGCGCTCGCCATCGGCTTGCTGGCGGTGAACTTGACCAAGCCCGGCGTCGGCGTGGTGCTGCCACCTTCAGCAGACAAGGGCAGGGAGTTCGCCGCGAAAACCCAGACCACACAGGAAATGATCGAGCACATCGCGCCGCGCAGCTTCTTCGAGAGCGCGGCCAACAACGATGTCCTGCAAGTCGTCGTCTTCACCATCCTCTTCGCGCTGGCGCTGGCGCAGGTGAAGGGCAAACCCAAGGAGACGATGCTCAACTTCTTCGAGGGCCTGAGCGAGGTGATGTTCAAGTTCACCGGCCTTGTGATGCTCTGCGCGCCCTTTGGCATCGGCGCGGCGATGGCCGTGACCGTCGGGCACAGCGGACTAGGTGTCTTGAAGAACCTCGGGATGCTCGTGCTCACCCTCTACTGCGCGCTGGTCGTGTTCTGCCTCGTCGTGCTGGTGCCGGTCGCGCTCTGGGCGCGCATTCCGCTGCGCAAGTTCCTCCGCGCCGTGAAGGAGCCGGCGCTCATCGCCTTCTCCACCACCTCCTCCGACGCCGCGCTGCCCGACGCCCTCAAGCGCATGACCGAGTTCGGTGTGCCCAAGCGCATCGTCTCCTTTGTTCTGCCCACGGGCTACTCCTTCAACCTCGACGGCAGCACGCTCTACCTCGCCATCGCGTCCGTCTTCGTCGCGCAGGCCGCGGGCGTGGAAATGACCTTGGGCCAGCAGCTCATGATGATGCTCACGCTCATGCTTACGACGAAGGGCATCGCAGCGGTTCCGCGCGCGTCACTGGTCATCCTGTCCGGCACGCTCGCCAGCTTCGGCCTGCCGCTGGAAGGCGTTGCCATCATCCTCGGCGTGGACGAGCTGATGGACATGGCGCGCACCACGGTGAACCTCGTCGGCAACTGCCTCGCCTCCGCCGTCATGGCGCGGTGGGAAGGCGAGCTGAAGGACGAGGACCAGACGGTGACGCCGACATAATCCAGCTGGTCGATTCCCCTTGCCGCACGGCACCCGCTTTCCGACGCTTCCGCCCATGAGCACCCGCATGCCTGCCCTCGTGAACTTCGCCGCCGCGCCGCACAGCGTCGAGTTGCGCGAAGTGGCCTGCCCCGTCATCGGCCCGCGCGACGTTCTGCTTCAGGTGCAGGCGGTGAGTGTATGCGGGAGCGACCTGCACCAGTGGCTTGGCGGCGCGAGCTGGAAGGTGAATTACCCGGTAGTGCTCGGGCATGAGTTCGGCGGCGTCATCGCGCAGGCGGGGCACGAGGTCAAAGGCTTCGCCGAGGGGGATCGCGTGGTGAGCGAGACCGCGGCGGTGATTGACGAGCAGTCGCCCTTAAGCCGGCAGGGGCTTTACAACCTCGACCCGCACCGGCTCGGGTTCGGTTACGGGGTGGACGGTGCGATGACGGAATTCGTTAAGGTGCCTGCACGCTGCCTGCACCGCATTCCCGACGGCCTGCCGTTCGAGAAAGCCGCGCTGACGGAGCCGTGTTGCGTGGCTTACAACGCGGTGGCGATGAACGGCCGTGTCCAGCTCGGTGACACGGTGCTGGTGCTGGGCCCCGGCCCCATCGGCCTGCTCTGCGCGGTGATGGCGAAACTCGCGGGCGCGCGGCATGTCATCGTGGCCGGGCTGCCGGCGGACGGGCAGCGGCTCGCGGTAGCCAAACAACTCGGCGCACACACCACGGTCACGGGCGACCCGTTGCCCGCCGTGCGTGAACTTGGCGACGGCCTCGGCGTGGACGTGGTGATTGATGCGGCGGGAGTCTCCGCGACATTGCAGACGGCGATGCAAGCCGTGCGGCCGGGCGGGCAGATTCTGAAGGTGGGGTGGGGGCCCCAGCCCCTCGGTTACAACCTGGATCCGCTGGTGCTCAAGGCCGTGCAGTTGCGCGGAAGCTTCTCCCACAACTGGCCGGTTTGGGAACGCGTCATCGCGATGATCGCCGCCGGTCAGATTAACCTCGATCCCATCATCAGCCGCGTCGCACCGCTCGGCGACTGGCGTGATTGCTTCGAGAAGATGCATGGCGGCGACTACGTGAAAGCCGTGTTGAAACCCAATTCTTAGCCGCGAAAGAACGCAGAGTTCGCGAAGGGCTCCACAGGTAAAATCCTTTGCGCGCTTGGCGTCCTCTCACTGCGAACGCACTCCTCATATGCCCCTGGCCACGATGCCCAAGTGTTTTCTGGAGACCATCTGCGTCGAGCGCACGATGACGGTGGACCAGTGGATTGACCTGGCCGCCCAGCTCGACTTGGACGGGCACGAATTCTACTACGGCTTCCCCGGCATCACAGACCTCGCGGCGTGCGAGCGTTACCGGCGGCGCGTCGAGGCCCAGGGACGCACCATTCCCATGTTCTGCTGCGCGCCGGACTTCACGCGGCCTGACGCGGCGGAACGCAAGGCGGAGGTCGAGCGGCAAAAGCCCTTGCTCCGCGCCGCTGCTGCGCTCGGCGCGAAATATCAGCGGGTGCTATCCGGCCAATGGCGGCCGAACGTCACGCGCGCCGACGGCCTGCGCTGGGCCAAAGAGTGCATCCTTGACCTCCTGCCTGCAGCCGAGGCCGCCGGCGTCACGCTCATCATCGAGAACCACTACAAGGACACGCTCTGGCAGTTCCCCGAGTTCGCGCAGCGGCTGGATGCATTCGTCGAGTTGGTTGATTCCATCCCAGCCACGCCTTGGTTCGGCGTGAACTACGATCCGTCGAACGCCATCATCGCGGGCGACGATCCCATCGCCGTGCTCGAAGCTGTGAAGCATCGCGTCGTCACGATGCACGCGAGCGACCGCTACTTCGAGGGCGGCACCATTGAGGACTTGCGGAAGCAGGATGTGAACGCGACGACTGGCTACGCGCCGTTCCTCAAACACGGTGTCATCGGGCGCGGGCTGAACGATTACGACCGCATTTTCGCGATCCTAAAAGGCGTCGGCTTCAAGGGCTGGATTTCCATCGAAGACGGCCCGGACCCGGCCACGGGCATGCAGGACATCGCGGACTCGGCGGTCTTCCTGCGGGCGAAGATGCGGTCGTATGGACTTGCGTAAGTGCGTGTAAGACTTGCCGCGCAGTTCGGTGTTCCCCACGATGGCGGCGCGGTTTGAACCACGTTCATCACATGACCAACGTAATCATCACCGGCGCGAAGGGTCGCATGGGCCAGACACTCATCGCCTGCGCCAAGCAAATGCCCGGCCTCCAAGTCGTAGGCCAGATCGACCTCGGCGATGACTTGGCCCCTCTGCTGGCCAAGGCGGACGCCGTCATTGATTTCAGTTTCCATGAGGCCACGTTGCCGTTCGCGCACCTCTGCGTGCAGCACGGCAAGGCGCTCATCGTCGGCACCACCGGCCATGCCGAGAAGGAAAAGGCTGAGCTGCGCGCCTGTGCCGCGAAGATCCCCATGGTCTGGGCCTCGAACTACTCCACCGGCGTCAACACGCTCTTCTGGCTTACGCGCAAGGCGGCGGAAATCCTCGGTCCGAGCTTCGACCTGGAAGTTGTCGAGATGCACCATCGCATGAAGAAAGATGCCCCCAGCGGCACCGCCACGACGTTGCTCGAAATCCTCGGTGACGTGCGCCAGGTGCAGCTGGCCGAGGCGCTTCGCCACGGTCGCAAGGGCATCACCGGCGAACGCACCAGTTCTGAAATCGGCATTCACGCCCTGCGCGGCGGCGATGTCGTGGGCGACCACACCGTCATCTTCGCCGCGAACGGCGAGCGGGTGGAACTCACGCACAAGGCCAGCAGCCGCGAGACCTTCGCCAACGGCGCACTCCGTGCGGCGCAGTGGGTCGTGAAGCAGCCGCCCGGCCTCTATGATATGCAGGACGTGCTGGGCTTGAAGTGAAACAGGAACTCCGAACGGACAACCCGGAGCCGAAGGCTTACATCGCCCTCGGTTCCAATCAGGGTGATTCCGCCCGGTTGCTGCGGGATGCATGTCGCCGGCTGGCGGACTTGGCTTCGGCCCCGATCCTTTGCTCCTCACTCTGGCGCAGCATCCCGATCGACTGCCCGCCCGGCTCCCCGGACTTTGTGAATGCGGTGGCGGTTCTTCAACCACGGGCGGGCCTGACCCCAGAGTTGTTATTGGCTGAGCTCCAGCGCATCGAGGGTGAGTTCGGGCGGCGTCCCAAAATAGTTCTCAACGAACCTCGCCCCCTCGATCTCGACCTTATCGTGTGGGGTCACGAGTTGAGACAGTCCGCCGCGTTGACCTTGCCTCACCCGCGCGCCCACCTGCGGCACTTTGTGCTGTGTCCGTTGGCCGAACTTGCGCCAGACTTGGTGCTGCCTGGCCAACGGCAAACCGTTCGGCAATTGCTTGCCGCACTGGGACCGGCCCCGGACTTGGTGCAGCTGGCCGGGAGCGGGATCTCCTGATCGGTTTGCCCCCCGCAACTTCCGGGCCGGGCTTGTCTTTCGCCGCCGGCTAGTCAAGATTCGGCCGGTGGTCAGGGCGAGTGGCGCAGTGGCTAGCGCAGATGCTTTACACGCATTTGGTCGGGGGTTCGAGTCCCTCCTCGCCCACCAAATTCGTTTTCCCCAATGAATTCAGCATTTTCCTCGGTGACTACCTCTTTCGCCAGCGTTGCGGCATAACGTCCCGGCATAACAGCGCCCCCGGTTCCACTGGTCTTCTCGTCCCCCTCACTTCCCGCGCGCGTGCTGCGGGTTGGCCGGCTTGCACCGGCCTGAAACGCACGAACCACCACAGAATTCCCCGGCGGCGGCGCTGGTGTGGGCCTGGTGCGGCCCGTGCAAGACGCCGGCCCGCCGGCCGGGGAAACCTTGCACCATGAGCACCACAAACAGCACCACAAACGCACAGCAGTTCGATCAACCGAAGAAACCCACGCCACGCCGCCCAAGACAAACACTGACGCTGACTCCCGATGCTGAGGTCGCCTTGAAGGAGGCGCTGGAAGTGCTCCGCTGGGACATGAAGTCCGAGCGAACCTTCTTCGCCAACTTGGCGCTGAAAGTCGTAAGCGAAGCCGTCGTGAAGGCTGGGAGTGGCATTCCCATGCCCTTGGCGGTGGATTTACGCCTGGAGACACCGGAGGAGACCATGATTCGGCTGGCGTGCCGAGCGTTGGAATCTTCACCCGATCTGGTGGAGAAACTGGCCCGCCAAGGAGGACAGGGCGCATGAGCAAACCCGACAAGCCTCAGCCGCCCCCGGTGCCAGCGAGGGACTTCCGGCAGGAGGAGCTTGATCTGGTGGAGAAGTGGCGCGCGGTGCAGGCCGCCGAGTTGAGCGGAAAGCTCGGGGGGCGGAAGGCCGCCGCCGCGCGCCGCGTCATCGGCTGGCAGCTCCGCGCGGTGCAGGCGGTGCGCAAGGCCGTGGAACGCCGGGCCGCCGGCCGGAAGCCGTGAGGTTCGCCACGACCTCCTCCAAGGCCCCACCCCGCGCGCGGCTGGCCCGCCAGCGCGCTTTCCGCGCGAAGGCGAGGGTTGGGCTTGCCCCGTCGCCGGGGCGGACCTACGGTGCCACCGCTGGACCCTCAACTGTCACTGCGGGCACTGGCCGAAAGGGCACCCAAGCGGGAGAAGCAGCTCCCACCAGCCTGAAACCGACAACGGAGCAGGCCGGCGCAGCGGAACCGGGTGGAAATCCCGGTAGCAGTCCAGCCACTTTCCTTTCGCTCCGTGCCAAGCGCGGGCTTGCCAGCTCCAAGGCTCACGGGCAGGGTGCAGCCGCCGGGACGGAAACGAGCACGGCGGGCACTGTCAGCGCGGGCGAAGCTGGCACCCTCAGGCGGAAACGCGCCTTACCCGCGCCGCAAGACCCATTGCGCGCGGCAATCGTCACGGAGCCGGGTGCAAGTCCCGGCCCCATCCCGGAGATTCTCCAAGCTGGCAGCCCCAGTCTTGGGGAAGCTCCGCGCATCCTCCCCCATCACTTCGGCGGCATCGTTGACATCCATGACGCTCGTCGTCATGTTCCGGCCAGATGATTCAGAGCTTCGCCTGTGCGGAGACGGAGCGGTTGTTCCGGGATGAGGCCGCGCGCCGGCTGCCGCCGCAAATCCACCGCACGGCCCGGCGGAAGCTGCTGCTCTTGAACCAAGCGCGGAATCTGAACGACCTCCGGGTGCCCTACGGCAACCATCTGGAAGCCTTGCAGGGCGAGCGCGCAGGGCAGCACAGCATCCGCGTGAACGACCAGTGGCGGCTGTGCTTCCGCTGGCGCGACGGCGACGCCTACGACGTGGAAATTGTGGACTATCACTGAGCCAACGCATGAAAGCGAAGACCCTGCCCCCGATTCACCCCGGCGAAATCCTCCACGAGGAGTTCATGCGCCCGCGCGGCCTCTCGCAGAACGCGCTGGCGCGGGCGCTCCACGTCCCGCCCCGCCGCATCAACGAGATCGTGCTGGAGAAGCGCGCCATCACGGCGGACACGGCGCTCCGGCTGGCCCGCTACTTTGGCACCACGGCGGAGCTGTGGGCCGGCCTGCAAGCCGACTACGAACTGCGGCTGGCCCGCTACCAGAAGGCCGGGCGGATCGAGCGGGAAGTGGAACCGCTGACCGAGCTGGAGCCTGCCCTCACATGAGCGTCCGAAGGCACAACCGCAGCAGACACGGCGACCGCAGCTTGAACGTGCCGGACACCTACACGGCGCTTTGCCAGCACCACCTGCCCCGCCCCTTGCACACGGACGCCGAGGCCCGCGCGGCAGCGGCCATCATGGAATCGCTGGCGGGGTTCCCGCTGAACGCCGAGCAGGAGGACTACCTCGAAGCCCTGGCGCATTTCGTGGACGACTACGACCGCGAACACCGCCCGGCGTTGCCCAAGGCCGGCGCGCGTGCGGTGCTGCGGCATCTGCTGGCGGAGCGCGGCCAGTGCGCGGCGGACCTCTCGCGGCTGCTGGGCGGCAGCCGGAACCTCGGGGCGATGATCCTGCGGGGCGACCGCAACCTGACCGTGGGCCACATCCGCACGCTGGCCGCGCACTTCCACGTCGGCGCGGAGGTGCTGCTGTGAGGGCGGGCCAACGGCTCACGTTCGACGCCAACCAGCGCCAGCTCGCCAAGGCGGCGGGATTGAGGGTGCGGACATGAAGGATGGACGCAGACAGGTGCGGCGGAGCGTAGCGAAGGCCAAGAGGCAAGCGCGGCGGTCGGCGCAAGCGGCGGTTCCCACGATGCCCGATTGGATGGATAAGAAATGGTGGGCACAGCGCAAGCGGGAGGCGAAGGCGCGCGAAAGAGAGGCGCGCAAGGCGGGCATGACGGTCGCCGAACTGAACGCAATTCAGGATGCCTGGCAGAAAGGCCATGAGTTGAAGAAGCTCCAAGCCAAGTATGGCGACCCGGACTTGGCCGAGCAGAACTGCTTTGAACTCCTCGACCTCGGGCCACGGGATGCTGGCGCTGAAGGATGGACACCGGATGGGTTGATGAATGTGAGTGCCCGAGCGGCTGAGAAGCTGCTGGAAATGGCAACCTCGCCGCAGCGGGACGAACGAGAGCGAGAGCGAGCCAGGGCGAATCTTTGCTGCCTTATCGAAGGGATTGGCCGGCGTGCCTTCGACGCCTTCCGTTGCACGGACAAGGGGCGACCAGACATCGCGGCGCAGTATCTCATGGACGGACTGGTTAATTGCTGCGTGAGATTCCGCGAATTGGTGCAGGATGGGCCGGAGCGATTCAAGCCGTGGACCCGTAAGCGTTTCTTTCTGCCATCGCTGAGGGCCTACACAGATGCCTTCGACGATGACTTTGGCGTGACCAAAGCGGAAACGGAACTCGCCACAGGCACGGGCGTCAACCGGTATGGCAAGCCACGTCTTGAGGGGGCGACACTCGAAGTGGCCGAGGCGTTGCAGATGACTCGATGGCCCCCAACGCCGAATGACGGGAAGGAATGGCCGGAACTCACGAGGGACAAGGCGTCACTTTTGGTTTGGTGGGAGAATCGTATCGAACCGTGGTTGCTCTTGAACCGGGAGCCGCTCTTGAAGTCGCGACGTTTCGCCAACATCGTCAAGAACCCGAAATTCAAGAGTGACAAAGCACGATGGACGGCAGTGTCCGCAGCCTGCAAGCAGGCCCTCAAGACCCTCGCCACTCCTCGTCCGATAAAATCGCCCTAATTACGGAACCCATCTACTCGCACTCGTCTGCGGCGTCCCTAACGTATGCAGCGTGCAAGCGACCACTCGACCACACGCCGCGCGGCGGAGCGGCTCTGATTCTTCCGCCACTGCGCCCGCGCCCGCAGCCACCAACGGCGCGAACGGCCAGCCCTCACGGCCCGCTGACCGCGCCTTCGAGCAACGCCTCGCCGAGATGCTGCGCGGTGTGCCGCCCTTCATCCGGCTCCCCAAGCCCGGCACGCGCTGCCAGTTCACGCAGCTCTCGCGCGGCGCGTTTTATGAACTCATCGCCCCGTCCGATCGCAACGAGTTTCGGCCAGCGGTGAAGGCCATTTATCGGAAGGCCCGTCGGGGCGCGCGGCGCGGAATCTGGATCGTCCCCGCAGACCGTTTGCTTCGCCATCTTTTGGCGCTGGAGGTGGATTCGTCCGAGCGATTCCTCGCCGATTCGCAAGAGCGCGCGGCCCGGCGCGCGGAGAAGGGCGAGGCGCAGCCAGTCGGAGGTGCCGCGTGAGCCGGCGCGCGAGTTCCTTGAAAGGCGACGGTCGAGGCGTGGAGAGTGCCACGTCCATCCCCGCCGCGCCACCAGTCGCGGGCAGCCAGGCGGCCACGGGCAACGTCGTCACGGTGGACTTCTGTGAGGACTGGCCGGGGTTGGTCGCAGCCATCGCCCGCGGCGAGGTGGACGGCGGCCGGCCTCTGTCGAAGCCAGTGGCCGAGCTGTGGGCGGGCGAGCGCGCCGAGCATTTGCTGCTGCGGGTGGCGGTCAACGGGCAATCAGGCGGCTTCATCGTCGCGCATCGTCGCGCGGAGGGCGTCTTCGAGGTCGTGCCCGTGCTGGGCGCTCGGGCCAAGGCCAACGCGGCGGACGCCTTGCTGGCCGCGCGGCTGGCGCTGCGGCGGCTGTTCATCGAGGGGCCGGCGCACTGCCTGTTCTTCATCGCTGCCGAAGGGGCGGCGGACGCGCGACAGATGGCGCTGGAGGCGGGTTTCTGCCCGGCTGGCCGGCGCGCAGGGTTCGCCTTCTTCCGCCTCGATTGGCTTGTGTGGTTCACGGGGGCATCTGGCAGCTTTCGCGCGGATGGTTTGGCCTTCCGTCGGCTCGCCTTTCCCGACGGCGTCGCGGAAGACCCGATGCAGGACGCCGTCCTCGGCGCATTCCTCGCCATGCTCCGCACCCAGCCGGCCAAGGGGTTTGCCTTCGTGGACGCGGCGTGCCTTCTGTTCGGGCTTCCCGGGCTTGAGCCGCTGCTGACGACGCCCGAGCTGGTGCTGTGGCAACACGGTGGCGCGGTCGTCGCGGTCCATCGGGGCACGGGCAACCTGACCTTGCTTCACCGCGCATGAACGCGCCCTTCTTCATCACCGGCATCCCCCGCTCGCGCACCGCCTGGCTCGCCAACTTCCTGACGTGGGGCAACGCCTTCTGCCACCACGACCTTTTGAGGCTGGGCTGCTCGGTGCCAGCCCTGCGGCGCAATCTGGAAGCCACGCGCGCGGAGATCGTGGGCGACTCCGACAGCGCGCTGCTGCACTTCGCGCCGCAGTTGGTCAGGGAGTTTCCGACGGCGCGCTGGCTTTTGGTGAAGCGCCCGTCCGCCGAGTGCGCGCGCGACTTCGTGAGCTACTTCAAGGCCCATCCCTATCCCGGCATCCCACCGCTGACCGAGGCGGAGGCCGCCGCGCTGTTCCTCAAGGCCGCCGCGCAGTGCGAGGCCCTGCGGGACATCGTGCCGGCGGGCTGTCTGCTGGAAATGTCGCACACCGAATTGGACTCAGTGCCGGGCTTGCAGCGCGTGTGGGAATGGCTGCTGCCCACGCTGCCTTTCGACACAGCGCGCGCGGCCATGCTCAACACGTTCAACGTCTCCATCATCAGCGAGAAGCTGCCAGTCAACCTCAACTCATAACCTTATGCCATTTTGGGCCGCAGCAATCATCGGACTTGGTAGCGCAATCGGTGGCGCAGTGGGTGGTCCCGACGCCCCCGACGCACCCGACTACGCCGCCGCGAACAAAGCCGGGCAAGACGCCTACCTCGCGAATTACCCGCGCCTGCGGCTCATTGACGGCGCGGCGGGCCAGGGCAAGGAACTGCTCAAGACCGGCTTCAAGCGCACCTTTGGCGGGGACGTGGCGGCGCTGACGGCGCAGCAGCAGGCCAAGGTGCAGCAGTTGCAGGCCAGGGAAACGGAACTGGCGCAGCGGCTCGCCGCCGTGCAGGCGCAGATGAACCAGCCGATGGATAGAACCTTGCGGGCGCAGCGGGAGCAGGAGCTATCCGCCGCTCAAAGCCAGCTCGACAGCGTGCGCGGGGACCTCCGCACGGCCAACGGCCGGCTGGCCTCCATCCAGACCAACAACGGCGACGCCATTTACACGGACGCTCAGGGCAACGTAGTCACTCGGGACGAGGCGCTGGAAGCTGACTTCACCGGGCTGGGCGACGCCGACAAGGCCGGTGTCAACGCCGACAAGATGGCGCAGACGATGCTGGACTTGCAGCGCAAGTATGGCAGCGACTTCGTGGCCGAGGCGCGCAAGCAGCTTGAGCAGTCCGACCCCGAGGGCTGGGCGGCGCGCAAGCGGCTCTTCGACGAGGTGATGGCCGATCAGGACCGGCAGCCGGACCTGACGCTCTCCAAGACCATCCAGCAGCAAATGCTGGAAGACTTGGAAGCGGGCGGGGCGACCGACGCGGCCACCAACCGGGAGATCGAGCAGTTCCTCACCGCCCAGCAGAGCGCGCGGGGCGGCGGCTACGGCAAGGCCGACGAATACGAGCGGGCGATGAGCGTGGGCTTGGCGGCGGAGGAACGGCGCGCGCGGAAGCGGTCGGCGGCCCTCGCCTTCCTGACCAGCGGCGCGACACCGGACGACGTAGCCTTCCGGCGCGGCCAGCAGAACAAGGCGAATCTCAGCTCCTTCATGTCCGGCACCACGCCCACGGCGCAGTTCGGCAGCCTCTCGGCCGCGCAGAACCAGGCCGCCCCCTTCGTGCCCGGACCAGGTGCCCCGCAGTTGAGCGCGGAGGGCATGGCGGCAGCCGGCGGCCAGGGCGCGGCTTTCGCGCAGGGCAACTACAATACGCAGACCAACTACGCAGCTGGGCAGGCTAACCCGTGGATGGCCGGGCTGGGGCTAGGGCTGAAGGCTTACGGGGCATTCAACCAGGGCGACCCGTGGGGCACCACACCTGGCAAGGTGAACTTCAACTACCCCTCGGCGAAGCAGGGCGGCTGGTGGGTTTGAACGAAAACGCCCGCCGGTCTTTGACGAGATGCACGGCGGGCGATGAACTGACGATGCAAGACTTACTTGAAGCGGCTCCGGTGAGCAAGCCGGGAGAGGAAAATTCCCCGCGCGCGGACGATGCCGGCACGTTCGCAGCGGTGTATGAGCGGCTAGTGATGGACCCCAGCATTTCACACGGGGCCTTCCGGCTCTGGCACCTGCTCCGCAGCAAATACGCGAACGCGCGCGGACTGGCGTGGCCTGGGCAGCGCCGCATTGCTAAAGACCTCGGCTGCGATCCGCACTCGATCAAGGGGTGGACCAGCCAGCTCGTGGCGGGCGGATACCTGCGCGTCGAGGAATATGACCCCGACAGGCACCCCGAGGTGTCCGGCAAGTCGGAGGGGTTTGTCTATCGCTTGAGAGTCACGCCCAACGAGGCGTTGCACAATTCCACAACACCCCGTTGTGGAAAACCGCAACAGGGTGTTGTGGAAAACCACCGGGGAGGTGATGCAGGTTTGCCCCTCGGAGGCGTTGTGGAAACCTGCAACGAAACCAAGCCCAAGGAACCAAGCCCAAGGAACCAAGAGGGAGCGCGCGGAGCCGCGCGCACCGGCAGCAGCCTTCCCGGGTTGGCAGCGCCGCCAACCGCCGCCAACCGGTTTTCGCCACCGACTGAAAGCGAGGCAAGGTTCGAGGCGGACAAGCTCGGCCTGCCTGCACGCGAAGCCGACAAGTTTTTGGCCTACTTTCAGGCCAACGGCTGGCGGACAGGTCGGACGCGAATGCGGGACTGGCGGGCGGCCATGCGCACCTGGAAGCTGCGCTGGGAAGAAGGGGGGCGAACCAGTTCGACCACGCGAGGAACCTATGAAAACCATCGAGCAATTAACCACCGCAATGCTGGCACCTACTGACTCGCGCGCGGCGCGAGGCAAGGTGTTCAAGCCGGATGCAAACTGGCGAGCCAAGTGGCTCCGGTTGGACGAAACCGTCCATGCCGAGGTCGCGGAACTGGCGCGCATCGCGGAGAATTTCGCAAAGCGCGCCGCCAGCAACGATCCCACTGGCCCACGGCTGCTTGTCCTCGGTGGCGGCTGCGGGACGGGGAAGACCCATGTGGCGCGTGCCATTGTCCGCTACTTCAATGCCGTCGCCGTGACCGTATGGGAGCGAGGTCGCTGGCCGTCGCACGTTGTTCCCAGCGCAGCATTCGTCGAGTGGCCGGAGATCGCCGAAGCTGAACCGGGGGGCAATTCCAATCTGTGGGCGTCGGCGGTGGCGACGGACCTCTTGGTGCTGGACGACGTTGGGGCGGAGAGCGACCGCTTCAAAAGCGGGCTGCCAGTGGCGAACCTCGCGCGGATTCTCAACTCTCGGGAGCGACGCTGGACGTGCATCACGACCAACTTTCCTCCGGACTTTTGGGCGGAGAGGTATGATAAACGGGTGGCCGACCGGCTGCACCGGAGGGCAACGCTCCATGAAATCAAGGAAGCTCCGAGCTACTGGCAGTCGCTCGCACGCGCTGCATGAATCCCATGCCCCCCGCCCGACTTTGCATTAGCATCGCGCGCACGCGCGCGCGAGAGCGAAGGGAAGGGAAGCCGTGAGTAAGCAACGCAGGCGGCGGAAGCTTGGCCGGCCGGCCCTCGTCACGCTGGCCGTGGTGGAGGCGGTTGGGGCGAAGGTGGCGCAGGGAATGCCGGTGCGCGCGGCCTGCTACGCGCAGACGCCGCCGGTCAACTACGACTCGTTCCAGTCGGCCAGACGGCGCAACGCCGAGTTCGCACTGGTCATCGAGCAGGCGCAGGCAGACTTCATGTTTGCGGCGCTGCAAGCGATCAGCGTGGACGGGCCGGGGAGCGGCGGCTACCGGTGGATTCTGGAACGTCGGCACCCGGAGGATTTCGCGCGGAAGGCCGTCCGGCAGATCAGGCCGTGACATCCGGCAGTTTGTTGACGGCCGCGCGCTTGGCATCGTCGGCAATGTGTGTGTAGGTGCGGCTTACGGCTGCGGTGTCGTGGCCGATGATGTCCATGGCCACCGAGTCGCTCACCCCAGCGGACTTCAGGAGGCTCGTGGCGGAGTGGCGGAGGCTGTGGAAGCTCACCGTGCTGGTTTCGCGCTGCGCGTCGCGGCCGGCCCCCTTGCTGACGTGCGGCCTTGGGGCGGCTAGCCCGGCCTTCACCATGATCCGGTGGAACTGTGCTGAGAGCCGGCTCGATGGTTTGCCGCGCAGGACAGGGCAGAGTGGCGCGTCCGGATCATCACCGGCCAGCGCTTCCAAATGCTTTGCCAGCGGCTCGGCAATGGGAATGACCTGGGCGCGGTCGGTCTTTTGCGTGCGCAAGGTGATGACTTTCTGGAGGAGGTCCACTTCGCGCCAAGTGAGGGAGGCGCAGTCTTGCAACCGTTGGCCTGTGTAGATGCCCAGCAGGATCATGGTGCGCCACTCGTTGTCGGCCACGGTAAGGAGCTGCCTGATCTCTTCGAGGTTGAAGGCCCGGCGCTGGGAGACTTTCACTTCCATGAGTTCAACGTGCTCGGCGGGGTTGAACTCAAGTTGCCGCTTGGCAACCGCACTGGCGAAGGCGGTCTTGAGAATCTTCAAGGTCTTATTGACAGTCGAGGCGGCGATGCGGCGGGCGAGACGGGCCTTAAACTGCTCGATGTGGAGCGGTTGTAGTGCGGAGATGGGCCGGTCCGCGCGGCTGCCGAGGAATTCAATCAGCAAGTCCGTTGCGCGGCGATATTCGAGCCGGGTGGAAATACTGGCCTCAGTCTTTGCTGCCAACCAGCTCTCCAGCCAAACCCGAGTGCTGTAGTTCGTGAGCTCTCCGCCGGCCATTTGGACAAACTCCTCGATGATGGGCCGTAGCACACGCTCCGCAGCGTCCGCCGCAACTTTGCCGTGAGTTTCGGCGATGGTGTCAGCAGCGTGACGGACAAGGCGCATGGCCTTCTCGTTCGCGAGCTTCTCCTGGCGCACCAGAGAGGCGGCGCGCTCAATGGTGGAGGCGATGGTGGACGCGATTCGATGGTTTGTGGTTCCAGTGCTGCGGAAGCGACGGCGGCGGAAGACGTCGGGTTCGGTGTAGGCGCAGAAAAAGAATGGCTTGCCCGGTTGTCGGTGGATGCTTGACATGGCATAACAGTTCGCATAACAAGCTGTGGATGTCCATGATGTTTTCTAGCGTTTCAGGTGTTGCTGGTGAAAAGCTAGTAAATGGTCGCTGTTTCGTTGGTTTGCGGCGTTTGTTCAATGATTTGAAAGGACCAAGCTCTGGCAGGACTAGTATCGGGGGTTCGAGTCCCTCCTCGCCCACCAAATTCCAACAGGCAGGATCTCCGTCCTGTCCGGCGGTTACTGACCGCGGGTCGTTTCCAAGTTGCCCGCCCCCTCGCAACTCTTCCGGTGGGTCTGGTTTTCCTCAAGCACTTCTGGGATGCCGACCACAGAGCACCGTGACGCGCTGCCAAGTATTTTCGGAAATTCACCCATACTTGTGGACGTGCTACACGCATTTCTGATACTCCATATGGGTTATGAAGTTCAGCCTGACTTGGAGGATCGCTGTTCTCGCATGCCTTTTTTCGGCGGGCTCTGCATACGCCCAATGGCAGAACCAGACAATGACCCTCAAGCCCGGCTGGAACGCTGTCTTCCTGCACGTGGATGCCGCGCATGACACGCTGGATAACCTGGTCAATGTTCCGGGCAATCCGATTGCCGAAATCTGGCAATGGCAGCCGCCTTTGACCACGGTGCAGTTTACGGATAATCCCTTAAATTCCTCGCTGCCAAGTTCCACTTGGGCCCAATGGAAGCGCACGGTAGTGGGAGTTGACACATTGGTTCGGTTGTCCGGGAACGCTGCCTATCTGGTCAACAACACCAATTCGGTGGACTTCATCTGGACCGTTACCGGCAAGCCCGTTCCGCCAAGGTATGAATGGTCCAACCAGGGTTTGAACCTCCTCGGGTTTTCCACTCCCGCGGTCAATCCGCCGAACTTCGATGTGTTCACCACTCCCGCACCGGAGCTGAAGAGCACCATGGAAGTCTACCGCTATCAGGGTGGGGCCACCCCGAGCCCGGCCCTGCTGCCCTCGCTGATTTTTCCCTCCGTTGCGGTGACGCGTGGCCAGGCTTTTTGGGTTCGCGCCAGCACGAATTTCTACAACCGCTACTTCGGGCCGGTGGAGGTTACGCTGCAAAACTCCGCCGGGGTTCACTTCAGTGACTCGCTGGGCACCTATCGCGTGCGGTTGAAGAACCTCACGGCGTCCGCGCGGACCGTTACCATGAATTTGCTCGCGTCGGGCACGCCGCCAGCGGGGCAGCCCGCGATTGCGGGGAACACGCCGTTGCTGGTTCGCGGGGCGCTCAACACCACCAACCTTTCCTACTCCCACACGGTGCTGAACACCCAGCACAGCTTCACTTTGGCGGCCGGAGGCCTGGACGGTTCCACGATAGAAGTGGTGCTCGGCCTCAATCGCACGGCCATGACTGCCCCGGCCGGATCAGGCTATGCCGGCATCCTGCGCTTGGCGGACACAGAAGGCTTGTCGCAGATCGACCTGCCGGTAACTGCCACCGTTGCCGACAGTTCGGGCCTTTGGATTGGCGATGCGAGCGTGACGCAGGTGGGGCATTACTTGAAGACCTACCAGCGCGACACCAATGGGCAGCCGGTTTTGTCCACCCTGACAACCAATGGCGCCCCGTATGTCGCCACCGCGACAAACACCTCGCTCGGCAGCGTTTCGCGCCCCTTTCCGTTACGGTTGATCATCCACAATAATTCCCCCTCCAATGCCGTGAATCTCCTCCAGCGTGTGTTTGTAGGGCAGCGCTTTTCGACCAACGTGGTCGTGGCGACCAAGGAGTCCGTGCTCGATGTCGGGACGATCGGTTCCGCCCGGCGCATGACGGCTACCCATTTGCCGTTCGCGCTCGTCAATGCGCCCTGGCCGAAGACCAGTGGTGCCTTCGCCCAAGGCTCGACCTTGGTCTTCGATGTCCTTACCGACCACAACGATCATGCCTCCAACCCCTTCCTGCACACCTTTCACCCCGATCACGACAACTTGAAGGCCGACCTCAGGACCGTGCAGGTGCAGGGGGCGGAGTCCTACACCGTGGCGCGTCAGATGCAGCTCACGTTCACTGCCCAGGGCAACGACTTCGCCGGCCTGACGGCGGCGACGCGGACCTTCGGCGGCACCTACAGGGAGACGCTCTCCTTTCGCGGCCTTAACGGCCAGTCGCGGGACTTCACCCTGACGGGCACGTTCGTTCTCTACCGCGTCACTCCCATTGCCACTTTGACCACGAACTAACCTCACTTTCCGACCAGCCCATCAGATTATGAACCAACCAACTCCCCTCGTTCCCGTGAACCGGCCCGGCGGCATCGTTCGCTTGGCTGACGCCGTCCGCCTTGGCGCGTGCCTCGCGCTCTTGCTGGTGCTGGCGGCCGCGCCGGACGCCCGCGCGCAGGCCAACGCGAATCCGCCCGGCAAGCTCACCTATCAGGGCTTCCTCACGGACGTGAATGGCACGCCGCTGGGCAACGCCCAGCCCATCAATACCAACATCATTTTCCGCATCCACACCGCCAGCAGCGGGGGCACGCTTAGATGGGCGGAGCAGCAGACCGTGACGATTGACAAGGGCCATTTCAGCGTGCTGCTGGGCGAGGGGGCGCCGAACGCCAGCGAGCCGTTTACCAACAACCTTTCCGGCATCTTCGGGGGCAGCGACGCCTCGGAGCGCTACATGGAAATCACCGTGGGCAGCACGATCATCGCCCCGCGGATGCAGTTCCTGCCCGCGCCTTATGCCATGCTCTCCGCCAGCGCCCGGCAGCTCGTGGATGCGACGGGAAATCCGGTCATCAGCTCAACTGGGTTGAACATCAGCGGTGCGGCCACGGCTACTTCCTTCTCGGGCAATGGTGCGGGCCTCACATCGCTGAATGCTAACAATGTCAGCGCCGGCACGCTAGCGGACGGTCGCCTTTCTGCCAACGTGGCCCTGAGAAACGCGGCGAATACGTTCACCAGTGAGCAGACGATCAACGGCATTCTCTCCTTCCCCAACGGGCATACGATCCAGGCCAAGAATTCTGCGGGCACATATGAGACCTTTATTCATCCGCGCTGGAGTGACAACGCCACCTACATGAACTTTGGCTCCAGTGGTTTTCACCTTCGCAACAACTCGGCCACCACCCGGATGTTCGTCAACGATACGGGCAGGGTCGGCATCGGCACCACCAGTCCCGAAGGCCGGTTGACCGTTGTTGGCTCGGGTGGTGTCAGCCAAGGAGTGCAGATCGACAACCGAGAGATCAAATTTCGCGGGGATGGTGACACGCATTGGTCTGTCTTTGCCAACCGGCTCGCTGGAAAGCTCACCATTGAAAACACAAGTTCAGGCAACGCCAGCGGAACGGCTGGCACGCCTCTGATGACGGTCCAAAACAATGGTAGAGTAGGTATCGGCACGACCGCGCCAATGGCGCCTTTGGAGGTAAAGGGAATTGGCGAAAACACCATTTCAGGTGCCTATTTCAATGCTCAGTTTACCGGTGGCGGTAGTCTGGGTGTATTGGGTTCCGGCAATCAGTATGTCAGCATCAAATCCGAATGGTATGTGCTTGGTTATGGGTTTGTCGCCATGTCAGACCATCGAATCAAAAACGTCGTGGGCCAAGCGGACGGTGCTAGGGATTTGGCGACGATTGGACAGTTAAAGGTTACAGATTACCGGATGAAGGATACAGCGGTGGCGGGCGACAAGTTGCACAAAGGTTTCATCGCCCAGGAGGTGAAGGCGATCATTCCTGAAGCGGTAAGCAAAAGCCGCGATTTTGTGCCGGATATTTACGCCGTTGCCGAATCGCTGAAATACGACAAGGCCGCACAAACTTTGCTGGTTGGTCTGGTCAAATCCCACGAGCTAAAGACAGGTGACAAGGTGCGCCTCATCACTGACGACGCGGCTACTGAACACACCGTGATCGAGGTGCCGGACGCGAAGACTTTTGCTGTTGATGCTTTCAAGGCAGAGCCAAAGCGCCTGTTCGTCTATGGCAAACAGGTGGATGATTTCCTGTCCGTGGATTACAACCGCATCTTTACAACGGGTATCGCAGCCATCCAGCAGCTGAAAAAGGAGAAGGATTCAGAGGTTCGTTCGCTCACCGAGCAAAACGAGATCTTGCAGCGGCGAATCTTCGAGCTAGAGGCGAAGGTGAAGGCGAATGATGGACGGCTAGCGACTCTTGAGAAGCTCGTGCGCGGCCTCAGCGCCGCCAAAGCCCCAGCCAATAAGCTAACCGGCGAGGAATAAGCAGCTTCAACTCTGCCCAACTCCCATGAACACGAAGGGACAAGACCGTTTCCGGGGCCTGGCGGAAAGTCGCTGCAGGCCAATGTTGGCGGGTTCCTTGGTGGGGCCATGCCGAACGGGGGAACTGATTATGCGACGCCTGAAGACACTCGCCTGCTTGCTGGTCTTGGGGTGGGCGGCCTCCGCCGCTGCGCAGGTCGTGCAGTTTGACCAGCAGGCGGTCCTCAACGCCACGAACTACCAGCGCGGTGTAAATTACCGCTCCTTTCGTGGGGTGCCCATTTCCAATGTATCCGGGAACGGCTCGGACGGTCGCGCGCCATTGACGCCCCCGGCCACGACGAATCAGTTTCGTGGCTTCGTGAGCTATGGCGCTGTGGTGCGGCCGCGAACCCCTGCCAATCTCAACGTGTCCAGCCCGGGCACGACCAACTACACCCAGAACGCCGGCAACATCGGCCTGCCCCGGGGAACGAACAGCAGCGGGCAAATCTTGATGGTGCTGCGGTCGGCGCAGGTGGGTGCACCGTATTTGAGCCGGCCCGTCGCGTTCCTCTTTGGCTCGTTCATCACGCCGCCGGCAACAGATGAAGATGGACGGCCGCTCATCGACAAGACCCCGGCGGAGTATTGGGTGGCCGAGCCTTATACCACCAACGCCCACGCGGGGGCGCCGTATTACTGGAGCCCCCACGCTGGGGCAGTCTTCGCCATCCAGTCGGGACCGATCCAAGTTCGGTGGAAAAAAGCGCAGCCGGGCAGCTTGAGCTCGACGAACGGATTGCCGGCGGGCAGTTACGTGGTGGAAGGCGGCTTCGCCTACCGGCTGACCAACTCGACCTACATCGTTTCCGGCAGTGCCTTCAAGACACCGCGGAAGATCTACTGGACGGAAGGCATCTTCCGCCCCACGGGCAAACCCGTGGCGGTGCCCACGGCGCGAATCAGCACGGTGAGCATTGTTTACAACAGTTCCTTTCCGCGCACGGTGTCGAGCGAGTATGTGGCGCCCGGCCAGAGCAGCCCCACGGATGGCACGACGAACGCCGTTTTGCCGGAGCTGCGGACGCTCTGGTATGACTCGGAACAGGCGCAAATCCTGGCCTACAACCGCGAGGGTAGGGTGTTCGTGGAGTTGCTGGGCGACTCGCTGGGCGGCGGTGTTCGGCGGCATCTGGGCTACGAGATCGTGGACGTTTACCAGCAGGTCACGCCGGCCGATGTCACCATCGAACTGGGCGACCGGATCACCGCGTATGACGACGGCAAAGATGACACGCAGTTGAACGCCGAGCCGGTGCAAACCGGGGTGACGCAACCGTTCCTCTACTCCCATGCACCCGGCACCGGACTGCGCACCGAGTATTATGCCGCGCGGGAAACGGTGAACTTGAACGACGTGCTCGTGCATTGGCTGGAGCCGGGCGTGGCCGGGTTGCGCTGGCCGGTGGTCTACAACCGCTACAAGTTGATCTGGCCCACGGATATTGCGCGCTATAGCCATTACGTCCGTCCCTGGGTCGCGACGGAGACCGAGGCGCGGCAGACGGCTGTCCCGTTGCCGACCGAAAACGTGCCGACGCTCCAGTATCAGGATCCGTTGGACCAACCGCGCGGCAAGCTGACCGAGTCGTTCGCCTACTACAGCTTTCTGAACCCTGAGTATCCGGTGCACCGCGCGCTGCTGCTGTTCACCGCGGGCGAGCGGGTGGCATTCGAGCGGGTGTTCTCCTGGCTGGATGTGAACCTGAAGGCGACGAATTTCTCCAGCACGCTCGCCACCAACCTCACGGCGGTGAACAATTACCACACCTTCCAGAATACCTTCCGGACCAGCGGCGTGAACGGCACCTGGAGGCTGTTTGTCAGTGATGACTCCGGCAGCAACTCCGGACAAATAAGTTCATGGGCGATTCAGGTCGTAACCACGAATTCCGCCACGGGCACACAATCCACGCAGGAGTTTACCAGCAGCACTGGCCTGACCATCCCTTCCTCGGGTAATGCTTCCCCGTATCCTTCGACTGTCACGGTCAGCAACCTGACCCAGACAGTTCTGAAAGTGCGGGTAAAGATCAATGGGCTCACGCACACATATCCCTCGGACATCGATATGTTCCTGATGGGTCCATCGGGAGCGGTCTGCGCGTTGATGTCGGACGTGGGTTTGTTCACCCCGGTCAGCAACGTGAACCTCATTTTCGATGACGCGGCGGTCGAGTTGACCGGCAACGCCATCACCAGCGGCACTTACCGCCCGACGAACAATGATGCGCCGGTCGAATCACTCCCGACGGGAGCCACCGGCACCGGCTTTGTCGCCACTCTGGACGAACTGCTGATTGACGCCAAAAAGACGCCGCCGGCATTTTGGCCGGCCGGTTCCATCGCGCCGATTGTGGTCAACGAGCCGGCGAACGTTGGCGACCGCATCAACGCCCCGGCGGGCGAGCAGGGTTCCACCGGAAGCTACCTCGCGGGCTACATTAATCAGGCGCAGGGGAACTCCTTCCACCGGACGGCCTACAAGGATCCATTCGTGAGCGGTTTCGAGGCAGCCAACCGCGGCGCGATCATTCCCGTGAACGCCATTCCGGGGCGCAGCAACCTGGACGTCTGGTGGTTCCGCCGCAATGCCACCAACGCGGTTCAGAACGAGGTGAACGGCTTCAAACCGGTCTACTGGCCGGCCGTTATCGGGCGTTACACGCTGCAATACCCGGCTTCCCCGGCCGAGATCGTGCTGGCCAGCAATGACGGCAGCGGTGCCCTCGAAAGTTTGCCCGCCAAAGGCACCGTATACTCGCAGCCAGATCCGACGCTGCCCGGCTACAACCCCAACGAGGAGCATGGGGTGATGATTGGCGGACAGGCCTACGCCCTCCGCGATGACTTGAACCTGACGAGCGGGACGGTGCCGGCCGTGTTGGCGGGTGTGGGTGCAACATTCTCTTCCCAGCCGTTCGTGCTGTTGGATTACACCGAGTCCGATGGCCGTCCCGCGATGAAAGCTTTCAAGGTGCTGCGCGAGAAGCCGTCGGAGGGCATCTTGTTTGATTACGTCGTGACCGTCGGTGGTAACGCCAGTCGCTCCGGTGCCGGCAGCATCCTGCAGGCGCCAATGCCGCTCCCCCTGTTGCCGCCGCCCGTTGAGCTGGTGACGAATGTCAGTGCCGGCGTCACCACCATTACCCGCGTGAACTACAATCGCGAACCGGCGGACACCGGCGGCGATTTGCCGGTCGGATGGACCTCCGACCAAGCCAATGGCCCGCTTGGCCACTACGCGCGGTTCACCTTCAAGGACCGCAAGGAGAACTTCTGGGTGATGCGCGGACTCCACGCCGGCCTGCCCTCCTTGCAGGCTGGCAGTTACAGCACGAACACCCGCACCTTTTCCACCAATCTCCCAGTGGCCACCGCTGTGGCCGGGACGCCCTTCACCAATCACTTCCACGTCTCACGCCCGACCGATTCGCTGGTGGTGGCTTTGTCAGCCGGCACGTTGCCCGCCGGGTTGGCCATCAACGGCGTCGCGCTCACGGGCACCCCCACCGCGCCGGGCACCAACGCACTGACCTTTACCGTAACTGACACCGGCGAGGGCATTTCGGTGACCAACACCCTGACCGTCCGGGTCATCAACTCCGGAAGCGTAACGCAACAGGGGCCGCTCACCATCGTGAGCACGAACAAGTATGCGCTCAACAACGGGGTGTTTGTGGGACGTGCGCCCTTCCTCGCCGCCCCGGCAGATGGCTCGAACTCGTTCACGATGCGGTTCTACTACAAGACGCAGAAGGACTTTGACTGGCCGGGTTTGGCGAATCCTCCCGCCATCGGCAGCGTGGTGCCATACCTGCGCCCCCTCGGCACGAACGGACAGTATCTCGGCGATGGCGCGGCCAAATCCACGCCGTCGCTCGACGTCGTCTATCGCCCCGTGTGGCCAAGTGACCCGCCCACGATGGCCTATGGGCAGACGCTGATGGATCCGCAGAATGGATTGCCAGCGGTGCGCGGCCAAACCAGCGTGCAGGTGCTCTACCAGCAGTCCATCGGCCGGAACTTCACCAACGCTCGGCCTTCGGTGGTGCTCCATGACCCGACTTCGGAGAAATCCTTTGCCCTGAAGGTGAACGCGGCGGACGGCCTGTCGCAGATTCCCGGCGGAGTGAAATCTGAGGTTTATCAGGGCAAGACCTACTTCCCCAATCTCCCGCCGCACCTCGCGCAGCGCCTGTTCTGGGATCCAACGCGCGCGACCAAGGGCAGCTTGGTCTTCAGGGGTGAATTCAAAGAAGAAGTCCTGGGCGCTGACTATGTCATGCTAAACGTGCTGCGCGGTTCGGATTTGGCGGCCGTCAAGGCGCTCTGTCCCGACGCGGATGCTTTGAAAGCAAAGTGGGATGCGGCGGTGGACGGCCTGGCCGCGACCGTGGTGACCAAGTATGAGAATCCCCAAGTGCCGGGGCAGTTCATCAACAACCCCGCTCTCACCCGCACTGTGGGCATCGGCGACCTCATCGAGATTGCCGACGACCAAACGGCGGTGGACAGCTATGCGTTGAGCGCGAGCGGACCCGGCCAAGGTTACGTGACGCTGATGGTGGGGGGCAGCGGCAACCCGGATCAAACGCCGTCCGGTGAACCCGTCACGGTCTATGTGATGCGGGTGATGCCGACCCTCTACACGGGGGAACTGACGATCCTACCCTCGGCAAATCCCTTGAGTGAACTGGTGTCTTTTCAGCACAAGCCGGATTTGGCCGGCCGCTACTCCGAGTATGAATACGAGTGGAAGATCGCCCCGCCGGTGGATGGTTTCCCGCCTGCCACGGATTCGACGATGAGCCGGTATCAGCCGCTGACGGGCGGCCTGGGCATTCCCCTTTACACACTTGGTGGCAGCGGGATCCAAGCGCTGGTCGACAACTACATTGTCCTGCGCTACCGCTCCGCCAATACCAACCACCCGCTCTACGGCCAATGGTCAGAGTGGACCGCGCCAGCGCTGGCTGAAGGCTGGATCAAGCGCGTCCTCGCGGGCATCAATCCGTTCAACCAGCGCGTCACCGATCTTTACAACAACACCGTCAATACCGATGCCAACATCCTGACCTCTGCTGGCAAACGCTGGGAAGGCGACATCGCGTTGAATCTGGCCAACATCAACAACTACGGGTTGATCGAGATTTATGAAACGGTGCTCAAACGCGGTCGGGGCCTGAGCATTGATTCTGGGATCAATTTCGGTCCCGCCAACGACGCGCTGCTGCTGGCGGCGGGTTACATCAATGACCTCTACATGCTCGTGGGCAACGAGGCCTACGCGGACGCCGCCAATCCCACCATCGGCATCGGCACCAAGGACAACACTTATGGCGATATCGCCACCGCGCTGTTTGCCTTCAAGGGACAGGTGCCCACGCTGCTCGACGAGGAGCTGGCATTGCTGCGCGGTCGCGATGACGTGTCGCAACCGGGGGTCGGGGTTTCGCCGGTCTACAATCGCCTGATCTGGAACTACACGCGGGGCATTGACTCCGGCGAAGTCATCTACGCCCTGAACTACAACATCCTTGATCAAAACACCGACGGAAAGGTGGACGCCGCCGATGCCGCCAAGCTTTTTCCGCAGGGCCACGGCGACGCTTACGGTCACTATCTCACGGCGTTGAAGGGCTATTACTCCCTGTTGATGAACGCCAATTTCGACTGGGTGCCGCGGATTGAAGCGGTGAACATCCTGGGCAAGCCGGTCACGGTTGATTACTTGGACGAGCGCAAATTCGCCGCCGCTGCCGCTGCCGTGGGGCGCACGGGCCGGCAGGTTTTCGACCTCACCTGGCGCAAGGACTATCTCCCGGGCCAGTCTCTCGGTTGGGAGCGCTTTTCGACCAACCGGGTTTCCACGCGTCAGATGGTAAACGGCACGACGACGAACAATATCGTGCGGCACTGGGGAGCGGATCAGTGGGCGTCGCGCTCGGCACAGGGCACCTTCTTCAACTGGGTCGTGGGTAACGCCATCCTGCCCGACCTGGATCCAGATCCATCCCATGAGGGAATTCAGCGCATCGACCGCACCACCGTGCCGGAGTTGCGGGAACTGGCCACCATGGCGGAAGAGTTACAGACCGCGATGGACAATGCAGAAGGGCGCCTTACACCGCTGGGCATCTCGGAAGGCAGTCTGGCCTTCGACATCAATCCAAACACCGTGGTGGGAGCCAGTGCCCAGACGCATTTTGAGCAGATTTATGACCGGGCGAAGCGGGCATTGAACAACGCCGTTGTAAGTTTCGATGACGCCAAAGATGTGACGCGCCTGATGCGTTCGGAGCAGGACTCGCTGGCGGACTACCAAACCGTCGTGACGCGGCAGGAGCTGGCCTACACCAATGCCCTCATCGAACTTTACGGCACGCCATACGCCGACGACATCGGCACGGGCAAGACCTACCGGCAGGGCTATGAAGGACCCGACCTCTCACACTTTGTCTATGTGGACGACGTGGAAATCAAGGTGGCCGGGCTTTATGAGCCGGCCTCAAACATGGTCTTCCGCATCGACAAGATGAATCTGCCGCCGTCGCAAATTCTCGGCGAGGAACGCATCTTCGACTTTCCGCAGCCGGAGGGAATTGCGCTGGTTTCAGACCTGACTTCGTTCGTGAAAAACAAGGCCACGGAACTGCTCTCTCAGTTTTCCACACAGGACGGTGGATCGCTTACTTCTGGCGTTGCCTTGAGCCGCCGCTATGTGGACTACCAGCTCAACTCGCACGGCTACTTCCAGAAGCCTGCCAGCTTCACGGGCAGGCGTCGGTCCGCGGGCAAGATTCAAGCATCGATAGGCCGGGTGATTCTGGCACACAACGATCTGAATCAGGCGCTGGCCGAGTATTCCAAGCAGAACTACAAGCTCGATTCGCAGCTGAAGTCGTTTGACGATTTTGTCACCACGCACCTCTCCGGGCGGGTGGAAACTGCGGCCAGCATCGCGGAGGAGAACACGCTCAACGCAATCAAACTTGCCTATGCGGCCTTCAAGGAAGCCCAGGAAGGCGTGGAAGAGGCGGCCAAGGACACCTCGGAGACCGTGAAGGAGGCGCTGCCCCGCAGCCTGATTGTGGGCATTGCGAGCGGCGGCGACCTTACCTCGGCGGCGCGGGGTGCGCTCAACGCAGCCCTGGGCATCGCCAAGGCCGCCATCAAGACCGTCGTGCGCTACAAAGGCGTGCTTACCGCATTGCGCGAGTCGGAGCAGGCGGCCCAGGCCCGCTGGTCCGAATTTGCCAGCGAGGGGGACCTGCTCGACAATCAAGCCCGAAACCGGGCGCTCGAACTGGACTACCTCTTCAATGACGCGCAGCTGCAGTTGTTCAAGATCAACGACCGGCTCCGCAAGCTGGTGCTGGAACAGGAGCAGCTCGACTCCTTGATCGCGCAGGGCGATCGCATCCAGGCCGAGCGCGAGGTGTTCCGCCAGCGCGCCGCCGCCGTCATTCAAGGTTACCGCACCCGCGATGCGGCCTTCCGCATTTTCCGCAACGAGAAGCTTGAGCGCTACAAGACCCTGTTTGATCTCGCCTCGCGCTACTCCCTGCTGGCGGCCAATGCCTACGACTACGAAACGGGACTGCTGCACACGGACGAAGGACGCTCGTTTGTGAACCGCATCGTGAATTCCCGTGCGCTGGGCGTCATCCGCAACGGGGAGCCGCAGTTCGCCGGCAGCAACACAGGTGACCCGGGTTTATCCAGTGCCCTCGCAGAGATGAAGGCGGACTGGGATGTCCTGAAAGGCCGGCTGGGCTTCAACAACCCGGATTCTTACGGCACGACGGTGTCGCTCCGCGGTGAGAATTTCCGGATTCTTTCGGACAGCACGGGTGACCTTGCGTGGAAGCAGCTGCTCCAGGCCTCACGAGTGGATGACCTGCTGCAGGATGAAGATGTGCGCCGGCATTGTCTGCAAATCGATCCGGGAACCGGGCTCCCGCGGCCAGGCATTGTGATTACCTTCAGCACCACCATTGCACCGGGGCTCAACCTCTTCGGCCGTCCGCTGGCAGCCGGGGACAGCGCCTACAGCCAGAGTTCTTTTGCCACCAAGATTTATGCGACCGGGGTGGCGCTGGTTGGTTATCGCGGCATGAACAATCCCGTCGCAAACGGCACAGCCGTGTCCTACGCCGGCGGCACTTCGCCCTCCGAGCCTTCGTCTTCCTACCTCGATCCGCAGGCGCTTGCCGCCACCCCCTATGTTTACTTGATTCCCGCCGGCGTTGATTCCATGCGAAGCCCTCCGTTGGGCGACGCGGGTAACGTCCGAAGCTGGAGTGTGAATGACGTGGCCATCCCGCTGCCTTTCAACATTGGGGCATCAGAATTCTCCACCAAGTCACTCTACCAGTCAGCGGATTCCCTGACTGAGAACTTGTTCGCCATCCGCAAACATCAGTCCTTCCGCCCCGTCTCCACGACCACCGCGTTCAGCCCCGATGTTTACGGCGTCAACGGCACCCTGCAGCCTTCGCAGTTCACGAACCGCCGCTTGATCGGGCGTTCGGTGTGGAACAGCAAATGGAAGCTGGTGATCCCGGGCGACACGCTCCTGAACGATCCGAAAGAAGGTTTGATCCGGTTCATTCAGACGGTTTCCGACATCAAACTGTATTTCATCACCTACTCCTACTCGGGCAACTAGTCACCGGGCCAACGTATGACGCCTTTTCAATCTCCCCCCCCTCGGGCCTTCAAGGATCGAGTCTGCCTCACCAGGCTGGCGATGTTCCTTTGGTTGTTCGGCCTGGCAACGCGCGCCCTTGCTTATCCGCCCGCACCGCACCACTTGGTCTTTGGCATGGTGCGGGACGAATACGGGTCGCCCATCACCACGGCCGGATCCGTGGTCGTGTTCGAAACCGCCTCCGGGGCCACCATTCGGACGGACCTCATTCCCGGGCTCGAGCCCGGCGTCGCCTACAAGCTCGAAATCCCCATGGACGCGGGGCTTACTTTGGATCTTTACAAGCCCACGGCACTGCGGCCGACCATGTCGTTCCGCATCAAAGTGGTTGTGGCGGGAGTGACCTACTTGCCGATTGAGATGAGCGGGGATCTCGCCCGCATCGGGCAGCCCAGTGAAAGCACTCGGCTCAATTTGACCCTGGGTCAGGACAGCGACGGTGATGGGTTGCCGGACGCATGGGAACGTCTGATCAATCCGAACATCGCCAACGTGAGTCCAACGGCTGACTCTGACGGCGACGGCTTGACGAACATGCAGGAGTATCTGGCGGGCACTTATGCGTTTGACCCCGCCAACGGATTTTCCCTGAACATGCTGCAGATGAACGCCGGCCGGCCAGTCTTCAGGTTCCTCGGCGTCCGTGGTCGCACCTACACGCTGCTGCGTTCCACCAACCTCAAATCCTGGGAGCCCGTCAATTTTCTACTTTCCGGAGAGGGCCAGTCAGCGGGGGGGAGGCAGAATTTCCAGGCAGAAAACACCCGGATAATGGATATCGAATGCGCCCAGCAGCAGCCGGGGACTGTGATATTCAAACTACAGGTCAAGTGAGTTGTGAGTGCAACGCCGCCCTGTCTCGACGCTTCCCGGCCCGTGCGACGCAGCCTTCGGCTGCTGGTTCTTGGGCTGGCCGCGATCGTTGCGTTCCTGATTGTTCGGGAATCGGAAAAGGAGCTACCCCGCGTGCAGAGTCCTCGGCGGGAAGTGGAGCGAGGCTTCCTCACTTTGGTAGGCGGGCGCCTGCAGAGCGGTGAGACGCTCTTCTCGGGTCTGATGGTGGAGCGCTATCCGGACCGCTCCTTGATGTCACGATCGGAGATTTTAGCTGGTCGGATTCATGGTGTTTCGGAGGGCTGGTTCACCAACGGTGCCCTACAGGTGCGTGAACATTTCGAGCAGGGCATTTCCCACGGATTGAGGATCCGTTGGAACGAGCATGGGACCAAGGTTGCGGAGGCGAGAATCGTTTCTGGGAAAATCGAGGGGATGTTTCGCCGCTGGCATGACAACGGCGTGCTCGCTGAAGAGTTGGCCATGGTGCATGGCGAACCGGAGGGCGTGTCACGCGCCTGGTATCCCAGCGGCCACCTCAAGGCGGTTGTTCAAATGAGCGGGGGCGCGCAGGTGTCGCGCATGGACTACGCTGATGGTGAGGCGCCCCGAATCGCCAGCAGGTAATTTTCAAACACGCCGCTTTGCTGACCGAAGGCGATGGCCCACAGGGGTAGTTTGGTATGGCAAGCCCCGCTTTAGGTGGTGCGCGAGGCGGGGGTCGAACCCACAACCTTCGGCTTCGGAGACCGACGCTCTATCCAATTGAGCTACTCGCGCGTGGAGCGGGTGAAGGGAATCGAACCCTCGTAGCCAGTTTGGAAGACTGGAGCTCTACCATTGAGCTACACCCGCGTTACGGGAGGACTCTACCGAGCGGGCTTGCCCTGTCAATTCACCGGCGGCAGACTTCGCGCCACGCATGACTGCATTGCTCATCACCGGCGGCCGCGTAATCGACCCCGCCAACAAACTGGACGCCCAGGCGGATGTGTTGGTTCTCGACGGGGAGATTGCGGTGGTCGGGCAGGAGGCCCGCAAGCGGATACCCGCCGGCGTTGTCACCGAAGAGCTCGATGCCCGCGGCAAGGTGGTGTGTCCCGGCCTGATTGACCTGCATGTTCACCTGCGGGAGCCCGGTCAATCAGCAAAGGAAACCATCGCCACGGGCACCAAGGCGGCGGCCCGGGGCGGCTTCACCAGCGTTGTTTGCATGCCCAACACTTCGCCCTCGATCGACAACGCCGGGCAGGTTGCTCTGGTTCGCGAGAAGGCCGCGCGCGACGCCGTGGTCAATGTCTACGTGACCGGGGCTATCACCAAGGGGATCGCGGGCGAGGAGCTTGCGCCCATCGGTTCACTCAAAGGAGCGGGTGTCGTCGCCATCACCGATGACGGCCATTGTGTGCAGAATAATGAGCTGATGCGGCGTGCACTCGAATACGCGAAAATGTTTGACCTGCCCATCATGGATCATTGCCAGGACTACGCGCTCGTGACCGACGGGGTGATGCATGAAGGTTATTGGAGCACCGTATTGGGCCTGCGAGGGTGGCCGGCGGCCGGCGAGGACGCGATCGTGGCGCGTAACATTCTGCTGGCAGAGCTGACGGGCGCGCACGTCCACTGCCAGCACCTTGGCACGGCTGGAAGCGTGCGCCTGATCCGCGAGGCAAAGCAGCGCGGCGTGCCGATTTCAGGGGAGGCCTGCTGTCATCATTTCACGCTCACCGACGCTGCCGTTGCGGGCAGCGAGAAGTTTTGGGCGTCTGATGGCAAGGGAATCTACGGCTACCACGATGGCGGCTATGTCCGACCCAGCTGGCCGGCTTATGACACGCACTTCAAGATGAATCCCCCCCTTCGCTCAGCAGCCGACCGCGAGGCGATCTTGGAGGCTCTAGCAGACGGCACCCTTGAAGTCTTGGCCAGCGATCATGCGCCTCACTGCGATTACGAGAAGGAGGTGGAGTTTGACTACGCGCCATTCGGCATTACCGGATTGGAGAACGAACTGGCCCTCTCGCTCATGCAGCTATACCACGCCAAGCGCCTGAGCCTCACTTCCGTGATTGAGAAATACACCACTGCCCCCGCACGCATCCTGCGCCTCAAGAAGGGGACGCTTTCGTCCGGCGCGGACGCGGATATCACGGTCTTCGATCCGGAACGTGAGTGGGTGTTCGAACGTGAGGCGACCGCCAGCAAGTCCCGGAACAATCCTTTCTATGGCTGGTCACTCAAAGGCAAGCCCACCGCCACCATTGTCGGCGGCAAGATCGTGTGGCGGGAATAAGTCCAATACGCTAGCGTCCAACTGTTGTTCGTTCAACCAATCAATCCCCATGAAAAAACTGTGCGCTCTCCTATGTCTCTCCCTGACCGTGCTTTCACTTGCAGCCGCCGATGGTGAGTGGCTGACTGATCTCCCCAAAGCGCAGGGCAAGGCCAAGGCTGAGGGTAAACTGGTGCTGCTCGACTTTACCGGTTCCGATTGGTGCCCACCCTGCAAAAGCCTTCACAACACGGTGCTTACTTCCGCTGAATTCACCACTTTCGCCAAAGGCAACCTCGTGCTTGTGGAAGTGGATTTTCCTCGATCCAAGAAGCAGACGCCTGAGTTAAAGGCCGCCAATGCCAAACTCCAGGAGCAGTATAAGATTGAAGGCTATCCCACCGTGATTGTTCTCGACGCCAACGGAAAAGAAATCTTTCGGGAAGTTGGGTTTGGCGGGACACCGGCGAAGGACTACGTCGCCAAACTTGCCAAGCTGAAGAAGTAGTTTGTCCCTACCTGAGAGGGTTTGCCTGCGATAGCCAAATGCAATGGTGACATCGCACTGTCCCTATCCGGTGCTTGATGGGCTTACTGTGTTCTGATTTTTTCATCCAACCCTGATAGCAAAGCCAACCCCCTGACCCGCCATGATAAAGTTCAAGGCCAAGGAGCAGCCCAAGGCCAGCCCCCAGCGCAAGGTCGCCGAGCAGTTGCTCTCGCAGCTAAAGAACACGCTGGAGATGGAGGCGGGGCGGGGCAACATAACCATCGGTCACTTTCTGACCGCCCGGAACTCGGGTGATCCGGAGGCGTTTGCGCCGCAGCGGCAGCCGGGTTCTGGCTTCTATTCGTTGGAGGGAGTGGTGGCCACCGGCGGAATGGGGGCGGTGCTCAAGGCTCAGGACAACAACCTGGCCCGCACGGTTGCACTTAAGGTGATGCTCAACAGCGCGGAAGCGACGGACCAAGCGGTTTACAGCTTCGTGGCGGAGGCGCAAATCACAGGTCAGCTGGAGCACCCGAACATTGTCCCCCTGCACGACATCGGGGTGGCCGCCGACGGCACCATCTATTACACGATGAAGCTGATCGAGGGTCGCACCCTGCGTGACATCCTCAAAGACATCCGGGACGGCAATGCGGAGACCCTCCAGCGTTTTCCTTTGGACAAGCTGTTGACCATTTTTCAAAAGGTGTGCGACGGCATCGCCTATGCGCATTCCCGTCGGGTGGTTCACCGCGACCTGAAGCCTGACAATGTAATGGTCGGGGCGTTCGGTGAGGTGCTGGTGTTGGACTGGGGATTGGCCAAAGTGTTGCCCGAACCTGGACAGGCGGACACGGAAGAGCACGGGGCCGAGTTCTCCGGCCCACTGCCTAGCGGCGGTGGAGGCGACGTCATGGCCACGATGGCAGGGCAGGTGAAGGGGACACCAAACTACATGGCACCCGAACAGGCGGAGGGACGTGTCGCGGATATTGATACACGCTCCGACATATATGCTCTTGGCGGCATCCTTTATTGCATCCTGACCACGCAGCCACCCATCACCGGCGCGAATCTTGACGAGATCCTCTCGAAGGTGACAGCCGTGGATGCCAAGAATGAATCGAGCGCTTCGCCCGCCATCATCGCCCCGTCGCTCTACAACGCCATGGACGTGCAGCATCCGTCCGGCTCACCCGCCCCGCACTGTCCGGGAGGCCGCGTTCCGGAAGCACTTTCCGCCGTGACCATGAAGTGCCTTGCCCGATCCCGGGAGGCGCGCTACCAGACCGTAGAAGAGCTGCAGGCAGACATCGCTGCGTTCCAGGGCGGATATGCGACCCGTGCCCAGGACGCCAACATCTTCACCGTCTTGAAGCTGATGATGCAGCGGAACAAAAAAGAGGTGTTCATGGCCGGCTTTGGGTTGCTGGCTGTGATCCTCACCGGGCTCGGATTTCTGGGTAAGGTGAAGCTCAGCGAGATCAAGGCGCAGGACGCCCTGAAGCAAGCCAAGCAGAAGGTGGATGAGCTTCGCCAGACGGCCCCGTCCTTTGCCGTCGTAGCGCAAGCCGAGCTGCGCAAACTCAACTTTACCAATGCGTTAGCCAATGTGGAGCAGGCGATTAAACTAGATGCCACCAACGCTGATTTTCACAATATCAAGGGCGATATCTACATGTCGCAACTGCAAATCGCCGAGGCCCGAAAGTCCTACGAGAAGGCGGCGGAATACGGCTCCAAGAGCCCGGCTGCGACGCGCAGTTCCAGCCTCTGCGCAGCCATTCTCCGTGACAATGCTGACCCGACCAAGTTGACCGATAAGAGCAAACGCGACATCTATGAACTGTTCCGCGAGCAAGGACGCGTGGAAGAGGCTGGCCGTATCTTTGCGATGGTGGCCGCCACGGACACACAGATCGTCGTCGGACTCCGCCGACAACTTGCGAATGCCGGCATCAAGCCCGAGTTGCTTGAGCGCGACAGTTCTGGTCGTTACAGTCTGGACCTCAGCGACCACCCCGTTGCTGACTTGCGTGGACTCGTCAATGTCCCCCTCGCCTCCCTCGACTTGACTGGATCCACCAACATCACCGACCTAAGCCCGCTCAAAGGCATGCCATTGGCCACGCTAGACCTGAGCGGAATTCCTGGTCTAAGCGACTTGGGGCCACTGAAGGGCATGCAGTTGACCAGCCTCAACCTGAAGGGGTGCGCCAGCGTGCTGGATCTCGCCCCGCTTGGCGGAATGCCGCTCACGCGACTGGATCTCAGTGACACGAAGATCGCGGATTTGAAGCCGCTGGCCGGCCTGAAAATCGAGTGGCTTGATGCGGCCAACTCGCAGGTGCGCGACCTTGCTCCCTTGGCGGGCATGCCCCTGAGGTGGTTAAGTTTGGAGCGAACAAAAGTCATCAACATCACTCCGCTCAAGGGAGCTCCGCTCGTGTTCCTCAATATCAACAATACCAGCGTGCGAGATATTGCCGTGCTCGCAGGCATGCCGCTTACGACCAATCTGATGAGTCAGACGCTCGTGCGGGAAATCGTCGCCCTGAAGGGGATGCGCCTGCAGCACCTGACCTGCTACAAGACGCCCGTGCAGGACCTAACTCCGCTTGCCGGCATGACCTCGCTGCGGCACTTGGACTTGCGCGAAGCCGGGATTACCAGCATCGCGCCGCTGGCAGGCATGCCACTAGACGCCTTGAAACTTGCAGACACGCAAATCAGCGACATCGAGCCCTTGCGCGGCGCACCGCTGACACTGGAGTTGGATCTTTCCGGCACGCGGGTCGCAAGTCTTGAGCCTTTGCGCGGCGCGCCGCTCCAGTATCTGAACCTTTCCAAGGTGCCGGTCACCAGCCTTGGGCCACTTGCGGGCATGCCGTTGAAAGTGCTGCGCATGGACAGCTTGCCAACCCAGCCGGATTTGAACCCCCTGTGGGAGTGCCAGGATCTTGAGCAGCTGGCGATTCCATTTCCGTCACCTTCGGTGGTGGCGCTCCGGCAGCTGCCTAAACTGAAGCGGCTTGACTACTACGTTCCCGTGGACAACTGGAGCCGCGCAAAAACACCGGCAGAGTTTTGGAAAGACTGGGACGCCCGCAATCGCTGACCTGCGGTTTCAGCAGGAATACATGTTGTGCTCACCGGTGAAACCACCTAGGGCATGAGCTCCGTGGGGCGTCAGTTCGAAGTGCGGTTGCAATTCCGTCGCCGCCGCCTCGCTCACCAGACAGAATTGTTTGAGCGCTCCGCAGACTTTCTCCATTCGGAAGACGAAATTAACCTGGGGTCCGATGAGATTATCCTCGCCCTGCTGTAGCGAACTATCCATGCGCACCTGTCCGTAGTGCAGCACGATTCGGAACTGCATCGGCGTGGTAGCTTGCAGTGCACGGAGACCGTTGATGGTGGCGGCAATGGACTCGGCAGAGGTGATATCCATGGGCCAATAGGCGAGAAAACCGTCACCCAGGTATTTGTTGATGTGCCCCTGGGTCTTTTCGATGGTCTGCTTGCAGGCCAATACCCATTTGCCGACCATCTGGGCGAGCTCGTCCTGCGGCACGGTCTGGCTGATCTTCGTGAACTGGCAAATGTCCGCCACGAGCATCCAGCACATGCCGGATTTCGCCGTCTGATGCGCGGCTGCAATGGTCACCATCGCTTCCTCATCCTCATCACTGGCCGGCTCGCTCGCGCGAAAAACGAGCGACGTGGTGGAAATCTGGATGCGGTCGTTGTCCTTAAGTTGCGCGGGCATCCGCATGCGCTGGCCGTTGAGGATGGTGCCGTTGCGGCTGCCCAAATCCACGAGGTAATAACCGCCGTCGCCCTGAGCGTGGATGATGGCGTGGCGGCGCGAGACTTCGGCGTCGTTGATGGCCAGAGTGTTCTCAGCCAGCCGCCCGATGGTGCAGGTGCCTTGCAGGGGGAATTGCTCCCCTGCGTCCGTTTCCAGCCAATATTGCATTTGCGAGTGTGAGCCGACGCGAAAAACCCGACCAGATTCAGCTAGCTTTCCCGTCCGGCGGCGCGTGTAGGAGACAGAAACCCGGTCGGAAATTCCAGCCCAAATTCTCCCGTCTCAATGGGGGATTTCATGGAGAAACACCCGCACTTCGCCGCTGTCTCCCGGCAACCTCTCGCTCCATCCGGCCGCTCGCGAAAATCGCTCAAATTGCCCCGTGCCCGCGCGCACAAACACCACTCGCGCCCCCGCCCGGGCGAACTCCTCCGGTCCCCCACGCGGGTCATCTCCGAGCCAGCGCCCGCCCACGAGGAATGCCGTGTAAAGTCCTGTGCGCCCGCCGGGCAGCGGCCCACTGCCCGCGAACGGCCCGGTCACGCCCTCGGCCCGGAAAGCTGCGGCCAGCCCGCGCGCCGTCGCCGCTGCCGGGTTTGGCAAACCGCGCAGTGCCGCGCCGCACCACAGCACAGCGGGCAGCGCAAATGAGAAGACAATGACTCGGAAACCCCAACGCCGCTGCCCCAACGTCGCTGGCCCCGCCGATTTCGACCGCGCCGCCACCGTCAGCAACCAGAGGCACGGCCACAGCGGGTAGAAATACCGGTTGTCCTCCGCCATCACGAAGAACGGCAGATACAACCCCGCCAACGTCGCCACCGGCACCCACGCCCACAGCAGCCGCACCCGCCGCAACCCGCCGAGTTGCCGAATCAGCCCAAGGCCGGTGATGCCCAAAGCCACCGCTGCCAAGCCCACGAAATCAAACGTCCCTAACCACCGCCGCCACGCAGGCAATTCTCCTCCGTGCAGCCATGCGTCCGCCGGCAGGAGCCAGTTCGTCATGATGCCCACGTTCCCTTGCAGCACGCGGAGCTGATGTTGCCACGCCAGCGGCCCCGCCAACGGCGACCAAAACCGATACTCCATCCGCGACGGCTCTTCCCATTGCGTCACGCGGCCCCCGTCCGGCGCGTGCAGCGTGACCATCGCCGGGTGGTAACGCGATGCTTCGCCCGGCCCCGCCAGCGCGTGCGCGATGGGGCCGGTCGTGGAGAAAGTGAACTTCCCATAATGCAGCGATAGCGCAGCAATCCACGGCCCCGCCACCAGCCCAAGGCAAAGCCACATCACGCCCAGCCGCCCTGCCACGGCCCGTCGCAAGTCCGCTCGGCCCGCCGCCGCGAACAGCGCAAAACCCGCCGTCACCAACACCGCCCACGGCAACGCCACGGCCTTCGCCAAATACGCCACGCCCCACCACATGCCTGCCGCGATAGCTCGCCGCTGCGCCGAGGTCGTCGCGGCCACGGGGACAAGTAGAGCTTGGAGCGTCGCCGCGATGGCCAGCCCCGCCAGCCCCGCCATCAGCAAATCCGGAGAAATGTTCCGCACTGACCAAAACACTGACCACGCCGCTGCGATTCCCGCGCCCGCGAGCAACGCGCGCGGCGGCAGCCGGAACGCCCGGAACACGCCCACCGCCCCCGCGAGAAACACCACGCCCGACGCCGCCATCACCACCCGTGCCGCCGCGAGCGGCGCGAGCCCGAGCTTCACCAGCGGCACCATCAGCCAACTCAGCAGCGGCCCCCAGTAGCCCGACACCGCGAGGTCCATTTGCCCCGCCGCGTAGTAGCCCGCGATGCGGCAGTAGGCGATGGCATCGGGGTTGAGTTGATGCGCGTTCCGCCCCGCCGCGACGGCGAGGAGCGCGGCTTGCGCGAGGAAGAGGAGGGTGAGTTGGCGGCGCAGAATCATTGCCAGCCTCCAATGGGGAGCGTGGTGCGTGGTGCGTGGTGGGTGAGAGATTTTCTCACGCCCGCCTCCCCACCCACATCAGCTTCCCCCAGCCTATGTATTTCTGCTCCACCACGAAGCCCCGTTCCACCGCGCGCAGCACGGACTCTGGTTGGCGCAGCCATTGGTCGTAAGTAGCCCACTCCAACTCGGTCATCGTTTCGAGCGCGTCGAGTTTTGGCCAGGCCAGGCGCGCGATCCGGAAGCTTCCAAACCAGTGCACCAATCGGAGAAAGGGCGTTCGCCACGGTTCCACCACCATGAAGCGCCCGCCCGACCGCAACACGCGGCGCACCTCGGCCACGACGCGCTCCAAATCCCCCGGTAACTCCGGCAAGTGATGCAAGCCGCCTTGCACAATTGCGATATCCCGACTCGCGTCCGGAAACGGGAGCTGGCGGCAATCGGCCACGACGCACTTCGCCGGGCCGGAGAATTTCGCCACCAACGCGGGTGACAAATCCACGCCTTCCAGCCGCTTGAACCCCAGATGGGCCAGCGCGTGCAGCCCATTGCCGCGACCGCAGAACAGCTCGACCACTTGCGCGTCTTTCGGCCACGACTCCGCGCCCAGCTTCCGCAGCCGACGCAGGAATTTCCGCTGTTCCTCCTCCGGCGTCTCGAACCGCAGATAGGCCTCCTCCCACGCTGATGCGTTGAATTCGGGGGCGCTCATCTTCGATACCAGCCCAACACGGCGACGAAAAAGCTCGCGAGCACGGTCTGAAAACCCAGGGCCGTGAGCGTGACACCGGGAATCACCCAGCGCATCGTGTGCGCGTAGTCCAGCCGGCCGAATCCAGCGGCCTGCCATTGGCTGACGGCTGCCAGCAGTAGCGCGCCCCCCACGAACAGGGTTGTCACGCCCAGTAACAGTCCCCGTTCCAACGAAAGTGTTTCACGCAGCCGGACCAGCGCCTTGGTCTCATCAAGAAAGCCTTCACGAGCCGCCAGCGTATTCGCCAGCCAGCCGAACAAAACGGCCTGATAACCAACCATCAGCGCCAGACTCGCGAATAGCAGGGTGTGGGCATCGAAGGTTGCGCCAAAAAGGGTCAACCCCGGCATGGCGACGCCATACCCCACCAAACCCAGCAAGAGCAGCAGCACTCCGGGATACACGAACAGCCAGCGTGGGCTGCAGATCAGGAAAAAGCGCAAGGTGCGCCATCCATCCCGAAAGGTGCGCAAGTGGGGCGGGTGGGACGTCCGCCCGTCGCGATGCAGGGTGATGGGCACCTCGGCAATGCGTGCTCCACGGAGGCTGGCCTTAATCATCATCTCGGTCGCAAACTCCATTCCGTCACAGCGGAGATCAAGTCGGGGTATCAAGTCCCGCCGGAAGCCACGCAGACCGCAGTAAATGTCATGGACCGGCACGCGAAACATGCGCCGGGCGAGCAGGGAGAACAGTGGGTTGCCCAGCCAGCGGTGCGACGGCGGCATTGCATTCGGCTCAATCGTTCCCCCACCGATTGGCAACCGGCAGCCCTGCACTAGGTCAGCTCCTTCCCGGAGTTTGCTCAAGAATGGTTCGAGAGCCCCAAAGTCGTAGCTGTCATCCGAATCTCCCATAATGACGAAGCGGCCGCGCGCGAGGCCGATGCCCGCCCGCAAAGCATGACCGTAGCCACGGTCGGGAACTTTTACCAAGCGAGCCCCCAGTGCCACCGCGATCGCTGCCGATGCATCCGTGCTGCCGTTGTCCGCGACAATAATCTCCCCGGAGAGGTTTCGCTCGCGCAGGAAGGATTTCGCCTTCTCCAAGCAGCGCGGCAGGGTCTCTGCCTCATTTAGGCAAGGCAACACGATGGACAACTCCAGTTCGGAGCCGTCCGGCGGGATGGTGTCCGCGGCAGTGGGCACGGCTCAAGGCTAGCTGAAGGTTTGGTAGGCATCCAGCCCGACTGATTACTCTGAATTCGACAACCTATACGCCATTGGTTAGCGTCCGTGCATGTCTGACGCACCTGACCACGCTGCTACCCGGCATTATCGGGGCGTGCGGGGGCAGGAGTATCATTCCGGCAAGCGCGGCATACCTGAGGAGGCCTTCCGCTGGGTCGCGCGGCTGCGGGCCGAGAAGTTTGCTGAATTCGTCCGCCAGTCAGACACGGTAGTTGAGTTCGGTGTCGGCGCGGGCTGGAACTTAACCGAGCTAAACTGCGGACGCCGCATTGGATTCGATGTGTCTGAGTTCCTTGAAGCTGACTTGACCGCCAAGGGAATCCAGTTCATCGCTGATTCCGGTGCGCTGAGCGAGTCCTGCGCCGAGGTGGTGATTTGTCACCACATGCTGGAGCACGTGCTGAACCCGGCCGCTTCGCTGGGGGAAATCCGCCGTGTGCTAAAGCCCGGGGGGAGGTTGCTGCTGCACGTGCCCTTCGAGGAAGAACCGCGTTACCGCCGGCATCGCCCGACCGAGCCAAACCACCACCTTTTTTCCTGGAATGCCCAGACTCTCGGCAACCTCGCGACTGAATGCGGCTTTCAGCTGGAGTCAGTGGGCATTGGGCCGTTTGGTTACGACCGGGCGGCAGCAACTTGGGCAGTTAGGCTGCGTCTTGGCGAACGGGGCTTCCGGCTATTGCGGGCCGCTGCGCATCTGCTCCTGCCCGCTTCGGAGGTGCGACTAGTGGCGCGGCGTCAGGCCTGAGCGGCGAGGGGCGAGTCTGCGATTCGGTTCAGAGCAGCGCTTTCAACGCCTGGGCCAGCTTTTCGTATTGAGGCAAAGAGTTGTATAGCTGGGCGGAAATGCGCAGCAGCCGCTTGGGAGGGGAAGGCCAAGGGATGATGGGCACTTCGATTTTGAACTCCTCCAGAAGCCGATCTTGAAGCGGATCAAGATAGAGCGGGCTGTTCGACGGTTTGGAACTCCGCGCGTCCGGGATGGGAATCGAGGCCAAAGCGCCGATGAGTTCCTCCGGGCAGGGTGGCGTCAGGGAGAGGGCTTCGCACAACACCCGGCGAGCAGCCAGTGCCAGTTGGCGGTTGTGCTGCATGACCTCGTCCCAGCCGCCCGGCCGAAGCGAGCGCACGAATTCAATCGCCTTGGGCACGGCGAGCGCTGCCGTCGGATCGCTGGTTCCCATCCATGCAAATTCGATCTGAAAGCGCCCCCGGTCAGTGCGCGATGAATTGGTGCCGTGACTTATGATCGGGGGCCGCACTTTTTGTTGCCGGTCAGCACGGACGTGCAGAAATGCAGCGCCCTTCGGGGCGCAAAGCCACTTGTGGCAGTTGCCGGTGTAGTAGGCCGCATTCAGGGCATGCAGATCCAAGGGAACCATACCGGGTGCATGCGCGCCATCCACCAGAGTATCCACTCCGCGCGCGTTCAACTCCCGAACAAGGAACTCAATCGGCAGCACCAGGCCAGTCTGGCTCGTTACATGGTCCAACAGGGCCAGACGGGTGCGCCAGGTGACCGCTCCCATCACGGCCTCAATGATTTCCTCGGCGTTCGCCAACGGAAACGGAATCTTGGCCACCACGACGCGCGCCCCCGTGCGTTCGGCGACGTAGTCCAACACGTTGCGGCAGGCATTGTATTCGTGATCGGTGACGAGCAGTTCGTCTCCGGGATCGAAGCTGAGCGAGCGCAGCACCGCATTCACCCCGGCGGTGGCATTGGGCACGAAGACGAGGTTTTCAGCCTGGCCACCGACAAACTTGGCCAGCCGAATGCGCGACCAGTCGAGCAACTCCTCCAGATCACGGACGAAGAACTTTACGGGTTGCCGCTCCATGCGTTCCCGCAATTCCCGTTGGAACTCCTGCACCACTAGTGGACAGCTCCCAAAGGATCCGTGATTCAGAAACGTCACGTCGGGATCCAGGGTCCAGACAACTGGAGCTGCGGGTGCAGGTGGGGCCTTGGCAGGGGCGGGGGCTCGTTTGCGGAGCGGAAATTTTAGACGCATAGAGATTATTGCCGGGCCGGCTCAATGTGGACCAGCACGTCGCGAATTTTTGGCAGTTGAGCCCGCAAATGATCCTTCACTTCGTGGGCAATGACATGGGCACGCTCGACCGTCAACTGGCCATTCACTTCGATGTGAATATCCACGTATAAGTGCCAGCCCATCTTGCGAAGGTTACACTTCTCCACGCCCTTCACTTCCGGGACTGCACTCGCATGGCGGCGCACTGCCTCCACCAGAGCAACGTCGGGAGCGGCATCCATCAGCTCATCGAAGGCACCCCGCAACAGCCGCCAACCGCTCCATCCGATCACGAGCGAGGCGAGCAGCGCGGCTACGTCATCCGCCGCCTCGTAGCCAGGGCCGCCCAGCAGTGCCACCGCGATTCCCACGGCAGCAAACAGCGAGGTGATCGCGTCGCAACGATGGTGCCAGGCATCTGATTGGACTGCGCCGCTCTCGATGGCCGTGCCTTCACGGAAGAGGATGCGGAAGAGGGTTTCCTTGGCCAACACCACCACAATCAGCACCGCAAGCGTCCACGGCGCGGGGGTTCCATGCGGGCGGAGGATCTCCCGCACCGAGTTGATGGCTATCCAGAGGGCGGCGAGCAGCAGAAGCGTGGCAACTACCGCGGAGGCCAGTGGTTCCGCTTTGCCGTGGCCATAGGGATGATCCTCGTCAGCGGGTGTGGCGGCAATGACCATGCCACGCCAGACGATGACTGAGCTGAATAGGTCCGCCAACGACTCGACCCCATCGGCGACCAGTGCATGTGACTGGCCGATAAAACCAGCAGCCATCTTTCCGACGGCCAGCAGAGTGTTGACCACCATGCCGAGGAGGGTTGCACGCCGGCTGCGTTGCAGACGCAGGTCAGACATGGAGCGCAAGGATCAGCCCGCGATCATTGACTCACCGGGCTGGAGTTTCATCCGCTCGGGGTCAAGGCCGTTGACGCAGCAGAATTCCCGGTAGGCGTTCGGCGAAATTTCGCTGGGCTTGATCTCGCTGCGCCCGCCCCAGAAGACATTGGTGTAGCTCACGGTAATGCCGAGGCTGTTCAAGTGCGCGTCGATGGCCGCCTTGTGCGCAAGCACGAGCGCCTTGTCGGTGCCATGGGCCACGCCCATTACGTTCACATTGCGGAACTCCGGGCCGCCCTCGCGCCAGTAGGCATGCGTCATGATGTGGTGCCGGCCGACCTCACGGCCCGCCTCAATCTCGCGGCCCGGCGGAACGGCCCAATGGAACAGCGCGTTGAACTTTGTGACCTTTTCCCCGGTGGCGAGGGTCTTGACGTGCTCAAGAAAGGTCGAAAACCGACCGATGATCTTGCGCTCGTTGAAGTCGGCCGCCACTTCGAGGAATGTCTTCAATGGGACGCCCGCCTCCGCCGCCCGCGCTGCCCAAAGGTCCGGGACGAGTTCCTCCGGCTTGAACTCGCGTTTCACGGTTTCGAGGATGCGCCACTCCAAATCGTTGAGGGTGACCATTGCCACGTCCTGGGCCTCGGCGGGCACTTCCGCCTTGCTGCCCGGTTCCATCCCACGCCGTCGCGTGTGACCGACTCCGAGCGCAAAAAGCTTCTTGGCCGGCATGAGCCGGAAATGTCCGGCACCAATCCGCTTCGCCAAATACTCGCAATGGCGCGGCATCGAGTATCCGGCAGGGATCTTGAGCGTAGTCCACAACTTGTAAGTGGACCCAGGAGTGGCCGCGTCGGTTGAGCGGGTGACCACGTGACCGGAGAAAGGGTCGTTCTGGAACAGGTCATCGAACGCTGCGTCGAGCCGTTCCTGCGGCACTTCCCACGCCACCAGCGCGCCTTGCGCGAGGTTCGTGGCCAGCAACGTTTGTCGCACCCTTCGGATGACTCCCGCACGAAGCATGGCCTGAATTCGCTCGATCACCGTTTCCACCGGCAAGCTCGTCTGACGCGCGATTTCGCCAAGCGGATCGGTTTGGAAGCCCTGCAACTGGTCCTCTGCGATTGCAAGGATGCGATGGTTGATCGGGTCGGCGATTTCAACCGAGATGGTGGCCGGGCTCATGGATTAGAATTAGGAATCAACTTCGCGGCCATTATCACCGACGCGAAATATTGCTGCCAGCTAGTTTTTGACTAATGTCGATCACCTGCTGCGTGGCCTAAACGTCAGTTAAAGAGAGGATGCTAGCGCCCCTGGGGCATCCACCGCCTCGGACTCTGATGTTTCCTGTGCTCGAAACACTGGGCTGGGTCGGCGTGCTTCCAGCACTACGCGGAAGCCAACAATGTCAACGCGATGTCCGGGCGAATTGAACAACCGGGCAGAGGAAAGCAGCGTGTGTTGCTTGGCACTGTGCCAAGACGCTCCGCGCAGCACTCGGTAGCTCTGCTGCCCGTCATAGGAGTCAGAACACCACTCCCAGACATTGCCAGCCAGATCGTATAATCCGTGGCGGTTAGCGGGAAAACTGCCTGCGGGCGAAGTGTAGTCGAAGTCATCGCGTCGCAGCTCGCTGTCGAAATTGCCTACATTCTTAGGCGGTGGCCAGTCCTTGCCCCACGGATAAATGTCCCGGATCTTGCCGTCTCGTTCAGCGGGTGTGTCGCCAGTTTCTTTACCCAAATCCACGGCGGCGCTCCACTCCAGGTCGGTTGGAAGACGGTATTCGTCCCGTTGACCAAGCCGGCCAACCCGGCGCTCACGCTCGGTCAGCCAGAGGCAGAAGCGACGCGCGTCGTCCCAACTCACATTCACAGCCGGGTGCGAAGGCTCCTGCTTGAACTTGGGGCGCGACCATTTTTGGTCCGTCTCTCTCGCGAATGCTTCGTAGTCTTGCACGCGCACAGGCCAAACAGCGAAGAGCGCCGCAACGCCGGGCACCGGCAGAAACTTCATGCCAAGCGAGTTGGTGTAGGCCACCCGATTCAGGCGGACCGGCAGGATGCCCAAGCGGTTGCGCAGCCCAAACTTCACCGTCACCGTGCGCGTCATCGGCTCGAATAGGCTGACATCAAGCGTAAGCTGGTAGCTCCCCGGCGCAACATGATCGCCTGAACGCACTGGATCGCCATTAAGTCTTATGAACGCAATGGTCGCGTCTTCCACCGCCCGGCCGTCCGCTTCCAATCGGAACAACACGCTGGTTCGCCTCCACAGCCGGCGATTTACGGTTTGACCGGCCTTTACGAGTGCGAACACCACCGCGAATGGTCCGAGCACGGGAAGCATCGTGGAGGAAAACTTGGCGGCGGCGATCAGCAGCGCGATCGATACGAACAACTCAGCCAACGCACGAGTTCGCGCTTGTTCAGCTAGCTTGCGCACGGTGCCGCGCAGTCCGTCCAATTGTCCCGTGAGACGCTTGAAAAGGAAATGTCCCTCCCGTGCGTAGTCCGAGGTCTTCCACGTGCCGAGGCCAATGTGGAACTTCGCCAAGTAGTCGTGGAACTGCTGGATCTGTTCTAGTAACTCGGCCTGGTGCGGCGGAACTTTCCACGGTTGGCCAAACGGCGCACGCCATGGTGTCTTGACCTCCTGACTCAGCCGTCCAAAGCGCTCCTCGACCTCCGTAAGATTCCTTCGCCAGCCGTCAATTATTTCGGTGACTTGGTGATAGGGCAGGTCCGTGAACACGCGGCCTAGCCCGTCCACCAGTGCCGCTGCCCGTGCGTAGTCTCCTGCCTCCGCCAGAGCGTGAGCCTGCTGAAGTGCGTTGCTCTGCTGCGCATGCAGTTCTGCCAGATTGATGCATGCGGCGCGCACCGCTTCGAGGTGCTCCACCACCTGCGCGTGCAAGGGACCTTGGCCAAGCGCAAACTGGCACAATGCGGCGCGATCAGCCTGGAGCAGTGGCGACTTCGAGCGAACGAGCCTGCAGCACGAAATCAGATCGGGGGCCACGTCTGCGCCGTCAGCCTCAAGGGTCAAATCCTTGTTGAGAAAGCCGCCGGCGAGCCGATGCTGTTCCTCGACCAGTGATGCAAATGCAGCGTTGGCTGCGGCCTGGCATTCGGCCACTTCAGCTTGGGTTATGGACTGTGGCTTTGGAACGAGAAGGTTTTTGCCCAAGGCAAGTTGAGCTTGGACAAACTGAGCCACCGGCTGGATCAGTCCTTCGAGCCGATCCAGCTCTCCCTGCACGAAAGCCTGCGGCTCAAGCGGGACATCTCCGGTCTCTCGGTGTGCGCCGAGATATTCGTCCAGCTCCATTTGAAGCTGGCGGTAGGCCAGCATGTCGGAATGCTCTGTGAACGAACGGCTGGCCTCCCGTAGGTTTGCGACGGTAGCCTGAAGGATGGCCAGCTTACGAGTTAGCTCCAGCTTCATCCGAACTGACGTTTAAGCTGATGCAGCAGTGCGGTGGCATCTGCCATTGATTCTCGGGATTGATGAACGGCCTGTTCTCGCGCCAACCGCTCGGCCAATTGCGCCGCTTCGCTTGCGGATTGTTCTTGTTCCTTCGCAAGTCTCTGCTGCTCAATCGCCCGGAAATTCGCCTCCCAGTTCCGTAAGATTTGCAGTGTCTGCGCTTGCACTGCCAGCAGTCTCAAAAGCAGCGTCAGCACGAGTGCGCCCAGAACTATGACATACGCGCCGGTGTTCTGGTTTAGATGCTCAAGCAGGGCAAACACGGAATCAAAGACGGCGAAGGTATGACAGCGCCCTGCCGAGAACAATTCTCATTTATCTCTTAGAGCCTGTCTGAAAAAGCAGTTGTGTAGATTTGTGAGAACCTGCGGAAGGCGGAGCAGAAAATGTGCGTGAACCAACAGATAATCCTTGACCCCGGCCGGGCGGTGCGATGGCTGAT
>Ga0172367_10000322_pt1 | contig 73386 bp, 96 predicted proteins | sample Lak10m_FD_114542 | JGI IMG/M metagenome (GOLD analysis project Ga0172367, IMG submission 114542) | Freshwater microbial communities from Kabuno Bay, South-Kivu, Congo - kab_022012_10m | ecosystem: Environmental > Aquatic > Freshwater > Lake | place: Democratic Republic of the Congo: South-Kivu... | reverse complement strand
TACCCAGATCGGGAGACACTATTCCGGTAACTCGCACCGCGTCGCTGATATTCTAGTTCATGCAGACTTGAATGTTAAACCCGGGCAGTAATTCTGGGGACTACAAGCGCGTGCTGGTTAACCCTGATGTCGATGGCTACAAGCGAATCTATTTGTCACCTTACAGACAGGAGCATCCGTCAGATAAGACTCTGACCATCTTTTTCGTACTTCCTAAAAAACCCAAGAATCGCGTTTTCTTTGTCTGGGTTAATGATGACCAACATCCGCATGATACCCATAAAAACTACGGGGAAGATCCATGCGTAAAGGAATTTAAGCGTCTCCGTGATTCCCAGTCACTAGAAGATTACTCCGAAGAATTTCACGAAGGCAAATTCACCGTAGTTCCAAGGCCCAACGCCCCTAAGTTTTTAAAGCTCGAAAAATACGGGCATTCTGTTCATGCGAATATTTTGCATGACGGCACCACTCATTACGCGATGGCAATAGCGACGCCCGGTAACCCACACGATCTATTTGATCACTACGCGCTTTTTATCGAAAAAGCGCGAGAACACTTTCTCTCTCAAAAAGAGCCTTTTGAATTTCGAGTTTTTGCCGGGGACACACAGTTTGAAAATCTGTTGCAACAAAACATGAATCCCGCTCACTGGAAAAGAACTGTTGGCCAGGGCGAAATTATATTTTCAATTTAAGGATTCTGAAAACTCGAATTTTTAGTGAAATGGAAACCGGAACCACCGCTCTCTCTCCTGACAATAGTGTATCAAGAGATCCGGGTCACTTTTTCTTGGAAGGTGCCTGCTCGGATCGCAGCACTTCAGCCAATAGATCCACACTTTTTGAAAGAGTCTCCTCGCTCGATGACGAATACTTCTAGGCGTTCGTTTCAAAGTACATCGCTCCACGGCGGGCTAATCGCAAAGGCTGCATTAATCTGTCCGACGTGGAAATAGGCTTGCGGAAAATTCCCGATCTGACCACTGCCACTCGGGAGATAGTGCTCAGAAAAGAGGCCGACCGAGTTTGCAGACGTCATTGTGTGTTTGAAAATGCGTGTTGCTTCTTCTATCCGTCCTACGCGCGCGAGGGACTGCACCAGCCAGAATGAGCACACAAGGAATGCTGACTTTGGATGGCCGAAGTCATCTTTTCTCAAGTAGCGGTAAAGAAAACTTGAGTCGATCTCGTCGCTTCCCAATTTTAACTCAGAATGAATGCGTGCCACAGTTTGTGCCGAGAGCTTTTCGTCAGGAAAACGAAGGATTGGCAAAAGTAGCAATGCGGAATCAAAGCTTTCGTCCTTCGGACCATTGGCAAGAGCGCCATCCTTTATAGCTGCGCGAATCGCGGCTTCCGCAGCTTGCTTCGCTTGCCCTAAATCAAAGTTCAAATCCTTTAGAAATCCTTTTCCTCGAACGCGTTCGATCCGCTCCAGTCCAGCCCAACACATGAGATTTGAAAAAGAGTGCTCCTGCCATCCGTTCCTCAGCTCCCAGAGTCCCGCGTCGGGCCTTGAGACGTGTGTTGCGCAGAGTTTTCCAAGATGCGCCAGAAGGTCTTCGTGATCCTTGCTCCTGAGCCGATCGAAACGATCATCAAAAAAGATGGGAGAAAGAGTCAGCGCCATTTCACCGTAAACATCATTTTGAACGTGATCAGCAGCTTGATTTCCGCTTCGGACGGGTTTTGAGCCGCCGAATCCCATCCAGTTGGTATGCTCAATCTCAGGTAGAGGAAGTGTTTGATCGAGACGATAAACAGGACGAAGTCGCGCGCGCGAGTGCTCGTGCTTTTCAGCAATATTTAGAATGAATTTAAGAAATCCTTCCATCTCCTCGAAGTGCCCGAGGTTGTAAAATGCTGTGAGCACGAAATAAGAATCTCGAAGCCAGCAATACCGATAGTCCCAATTTCTACCAGTGCCATTTTCTTCGGGCAAACTCGTCGTGAGTGCTGCGAGGATCGCGCCCGTGTCTTCATAGCAATGGAGTTTCAGAGTTAGCGCCGAACGAATGGTCTCACGCTGATAAAGGCTCGGGATCGAGCAGTGCTTGACCCAGGTATTCCAGTAGTCAATGGTTTGCTCGAGGAACGAATTCGTGACTTGAATCAGATCGTCCTCGACACCGAGATCCCAGCTCAACGCAAAATAAAGAGGTTCCTTCAAAGTGAAGAAGGTTTCTTCGCTGAGATATGTGAGAGGCATATTCGTTGTCACGCGAAGGCTGCCTTCACGGATATCGAAACGAATGTGACTGTTCCCACGAATAGGCTTTGCGGGCTCTTTTTCCCATCCAATGACGGGCTTGCAAACAACCTTTATTTTGGCGCCTCCGCTTATGGGTTCAACAATGCGAAACACGCTCATGGGTCGATACATGCGCCCGTGTTGCTGAAAGCGTGGACAAAAATCTGTGATTTTGAATTCCGAGCCATCATCTTGCCGAACAAACGTCGTAAGCACATTCGTATTGGAGAGGTACGCCTGTCGATAGGTGGTCTTTGCTTCGGTGTCGATCGAGAAATGCCCACCATCGGGATCAAGTAATCTCCCGAAAACTGGAGGACTGTCTGGACGAGGCAGACATAACCAATCCAGTGCGCCGTTCTCATTGATCAGCGCCGAGGTCTGACAATTGCCAATTAATCCGTAGCGGTACATATTTAAGAATTGTATTTTAGTTTGATATGAAAGTAAAATGTAGTCATGCGTTTCTCCTTGAGATTTGTACTACCGTTGGGGCTGGCCATAGGCACTATTGCCTACTCTGTCACTCCTTTAGTCGATACATTGCTCTTCAAATGGTTTGTGCGTGACCTGGATGTGCGGTCGAGCACGCTTTCAAGCGCTATTTCCACAGACTCTCTCGTTCCTGTTTTGGGTTCGGGTTCAAAGCCCAAGATTTTTTCAGCGTTCAAGAAAATTCTGAAAGACGAACGAATCTACGCGCTGGGCTTTTGTGATCTCAAGGGCGAGCTTCTTTATAAAACCGAGAACTTTCCCGCTGAAATTTTATGTAAACATCCTGAGCCCACTGACTCGGAGCTAGGTTACAGCTCGATTATGAAAATGGGAGAAGGCCCGCTTCATGTCGCGTTTCGTCCCCTTCAAGACGATGCTGGCCAAGCGAAGGGAGAACTCGTTTTAGTTCACGATATGAGCTTTGTTTTGAAAAGAAGCTCGACAACCAAACAGTATATTTTCCTTTTCTTCGCTGGCCTTGCGACAGTTGTTTCGTTGATCACAGTTTTTATCGCAAGATTGAGTCTGCGCGGCTGGGTCTCGGGCATTCGCGCATTGATCAAGGGAGAAGAGCTCATTACGAAGCCTTCTCTCCGCGGCACTTCTCCTGAATTTCACCCCATCGTAAAGGACTTGAAAGGACTAATCCGCGATCTCGAAAGTGATCGCAAAACTCGTGATGAGAGCCAGGTTAGTTGGAGCCCAAGGGCACTCAAGGAAGTTTTGCACGACGAGCTCCGCGGTGATGAAATTCTGATCGTCTCAAACCGCGAACCCTATATTCACGTCAAGCGGAACGAGAAAATTGAAATTCAAGTTCCGGCAAGCGGACTCGTGACGGCACTCGAGCCTATTATGCGCGCCTGTTCTGGAACTTGGGTTGCTCACGGAAGCGGAAATGCTGACCGGGAAGTTGTCGATAAGAACGATCACGTTCGCGTTCCACCAGAAAATCCTTCTTACCAGATCCGCCGCGTTTGGCTCACCAAGGAAGAGGAAGCGGGTTATTACTTCGGTCTTGCCAATGAAGGTATCTGGCCACTTTGCCATATCGCCCACACGCGGCCGACCTTCCGTACTGCAGACTGGAAACAGTATGAGGCCGTGAATCGTAAATTTGCGGACGCCGTCGTGAAAGAGGCGAAAACAGAGAATCCAGTAATCCTGGTTCAAGACTATCACTTCGGGCTTCTGCCGAAGATGATCAAAGAAAAACTGCCCGAATCAACGGTCATCACGTTTTGGCACATCCCGTGGCCGAATCCGGAAGCGTTCGGCATCTGTCCTTGGCGCGAGGAGATCTTGGATGGCTTATTGGGAAGCGACATTCTCGGCTTCCACACGCGCTTTCACTGCAACAACTTCATCGATACCGTTGATCGATTCATGCAAAGCCGGATCGACAAGGAGACTTCAACGATCGCATACGGAGATCACTTCACGTCAGTAAACCACTATCCCATTTCTATCGAATTCCCATCTCGCTGGATAAAAACTCAGAAACCCGTCAGGGACTGTCGCCAACACATCCGTGAAGTGAATGGCCTTCCAAAAGATCACATGATCGGCATCGGGGTTGATCGCTTGGACTATACCAAGGGCATCTTGGAGCGGTTCATGGCCGTCGAACGATTATTGGAAATCGAGCCGAAATGGATCGGAAAATTTACTTTCATTCAAATTGCGGCACCCACTCGTTCCACGATCGATCAGTATCAGCACTTCCAGGTACAGGTCAGAGAGATGGCCGCCAGGATCAATTCTCGTTTTGGAAAGGATGGGTATCAACCTATCTGTCTAAAAGTAGAGCACCATGAGCCGGATCAAGTGTTTGAATATTTCAGAGCTGCTGACTTCTGTTTCGTCAGCAGCCTTCACGACGGAATGAATCTAGTCTCCAAGGAATTTGTCGCCTCCCGCGATGACGAGCGAGGCGTTCTGATTTTAAGCCAATTCGCTGGCGCTTCAAAAGAACTCCCTGAAGCGTTGATCGTGAATCCATATAATGCCGATCAGTGTGCCGCTGCTCTTCACATGGCCCTTGAAATGCCAGAGAGCGAACAGCGGAGCCGGATGCGGCACATGCGAAGCCTAGTCCAAGAATTCAATGTGTATCGTTGGGCCGGAAAAATGTTGATCGATGCCGCGCGTCTCAGAAACCGCGTTCGATTTTTAGGAAAAGTTCAATCGAAAGGAAAATCGGGAATACCGTCAATACTGCCATGAAGAAGCTTTTTAACCCAGATAACCTCAAACTTTTAGAAGCGCTTTCGTTCACGCCGACGCTATATGCGTTCGATTTCGATGGAACACTTTCAAAAATTGTCCGTAACCCTCAAGACGCTGCCATCAAGCCATCCACCGATCTGCTACTCAAGGAGCTTGCAAAACATGCTCCTGTCGCCATCATTTCAGGTCGCAGTATTGCCGATCTGAAAACCCACCTCAAATTCGTCCCTCCTCATCTTATTGGCAACCACGGTCTTGAGGGTTTGGGAACACGACCGGATGCCTTGGATCTCGCCAAAAAAATTTGTGTGGATTGGAGACAATACCTTGAAAACCATTTGCCCAAAGAAGAGTTGAAGGGGGGCCTCGAGATCGAGGACAAATCATTTTCGATCGCAGTTCACTATCGAAAATGTGCTTCAAAGAAGAAAGCAAAAATTGACGTCTTGAACGTCGTGGCCACTCTGGATCCGAAGCCCAGAATTATTCTTGGCAAGTGTGTCGTGAACTTGCTCCCGCCAGGAGCTCCCCATAAGGGCGTGGCCCTCGTAGAGCTCATGTTTCAGACCGAAATCAAGTCAGCTTTTTATATCGGTGACGACGATACCGATGAGGATGTCTTTTCACTTCCGAACGCTCGAATTTTCACGGTGCGTGTTGGAAAAAAAACAACATCGCAATCTCAGTTCTACATTCATGAACAAAGCGAGATCGATCGAGTCTTAAAAACCGTCCTTCGTTTTTATGACTCCTCGAAAACAAAATCCGAATCTGTAGTTGAAAGGAAGGATGCTTTGTATGGTCGCGCATAAACATCCACTAAAGTCAGTCTTTCATGTGAGTCTCTTGCTTCACAACTTGAATAAAGAGGCCGAGCGGCGCACGGGACTCAGCATCGTTCAATGGTCAATTCTGAAGCATGTTCTTGAGATGCCTGGAACCTCGGCACAGGAACTCTCTGACTCCCTAAAACTTCATCCCAGCACTCTATCTCAAAGTCTGAAACGGCTCATTCGCAAGGAACTGCTCTTGGTCTTGGAAGATCCACGCGATTCGCGGAAGAAAATTATATCACTCACTAGGAAAGGGAAAGAAGCACTCGAGCAGGCCGAAAGGCAAATGGAGGAAATTGCCTCAACCCTTACCCGTGCAGAAAAGGAGCTGTACTTCCTCGAAGAGTGCCTTTCGTCCCTTCGATACCAACCCACTCAAGAATTAGGAGGGCGTTGTTAGCTGATGCACTCTCCGAAAATACTTGTCATTGAATATGATCACGACACCCGCGTCGCTTATCGAAAAGCGCTCGAGCAGCACGGGTATGTGGTCACATCAACTGCAAACGGTAAAAATGGGCTTGAGATTCTTCAAAAGGATGCTGAAACCATTCGGTTGGTCATTCTTTCTCTTCGAATGCCCATCATGGATGGAAACGATTTCCTGCGACTGAAACTAGCAGATTCTCAACTTGAAGCCATTCCCGTCGTCGTTATAGCCCAATCTCCTAGCGATCTCCGCTATCCAGTAACAGAAATACTCAAAAAACCGATATCAAACGGAAATCTACTGAAAATTGTAAGGAAGTATCTTCAGCCAAATCCAAGCGTAAACACCAAAAGCCGTGAAAGAGGTTCTGAATGAAATGGAAAAAAAGCTGAGGCTGCAAGAAAGTGAAAAAGCCCTTCAGCCTGAATTTAGAAGATGTTCCGTTAATTGAGGTCGGAGATGATAAATACGTCTCTGGAAGGCGTTACATTGCCGAAAAATCATTTACCGATTCTGGTTGGCATCAGCACAACATGGGAGTCTTGGGTAGCTTAGAATCAGGTATCATGGGACTACGAACCGAAAAGGAGTCGATGGTCGTCTCCTCCGGCATGATCGTCTATCTTCCTGCAAATACCAAACATAACGAGCACGGAATGGGCACTGAGGTAACGGGTTGGTATATATGCCTTCCTCAGGAACGGATTGAGTTCATGCCAAAAACAATTTGCGTGCTCGAGCAGTCCGATTTACTTCTGGCTCTTTGCAATCGAGTCATTTCTTGGGGCGAAATAAAAGAAAAAACTCAAACGCAAAAAAGACTCGTAACCACATTCTTAGATGAGCTTCAAACAGTCGAAGAGGCAAAATACTTAAGCCTTCCATTTCCAGAACACTCGGGGCTTCACATCGTCACCAAGCGGCTCATAAATGAGCCAGAGGATATGAACTCCATCGACTATTGGGCAAAGGCTGCGGGGCTTTCCCGGCGTTCCTTTACCCGTCATTTTTATGAGCAGACCGGGCTGTCTTTTGTTTTGTGGAGACAGCGAGCAAAGCTATACGTCGCGCTTTTGAGATTGGCTGAGGGTCATGAAGTCACGCGAGTTGCGATGGATCTTGGCTATCAAAATCCCAGCACCTTCATCGCTGTATTTCGCAAACAGTTTGGCTCGACTCCTGCGCAGTACATACGCACAAAAAGGAATGGCCATAAATAGTCAGGCATATAGCCACAATTTCTTAATATTTAGGTTCTTTATATATATTGGCCCAAAATGAGTATTTATTTGCCCAATCACGGTGGCAGATTATTCCAATTCCGCATAAACTCAATTCGCTCTTTTGAGCGAAGGCACTAAAGGGGCGATGCAAATTGCACTGCTGTTTAGTCCCAATTGAACTCCTTAAATGGAGTTTAGTGGCGAAAACTAAACGGCGACCTTGTCTTCGTATGAATCCATCCTGAAAGCGTGAGCGTCTTTGGCGCTGACCTGACTTCAGGAGGAGGCCGTATGAAGGCCGGGGACGGCCGCTTTTTTGGAAGCCGTCGCTTTCGGAAATCCAAACTCGGCAACACGCGAGTCCAGCTCGACGGCTATTCATTCGCTTCGAAGTTGGAGGCGGCTGTGTATGCACAACTAAAGTTTTTAATTCTAGCGGGAGAAATAAAAATCCTGCTGCACCAACCGCGAGTTCATCTCACTGAAGCTCGCATTCTGTACATCCCAGATTTTAAATGTCTGAACCTAAAAACAAACGAGGAGTTTTTCGTGGAAGCGAAAGGGTTCGAGACACCAGATTGGAAAATTAAGAAACGGCTCTGGGAAAAGTACGGCCCTGCACCTCTGCACATCTGGCGTGGCACTTACTCGCGTCCTGCACTCAAGCAAATCTTAACCGTGAGTAAAGTAAACTTAACCACGTTTATAAACAAAAATTGTGGACGTGATGGCGATGCAGACTTCTAGGCCCTCTCTGCAGGTATTCAGGAGCTGGTCGCAATAACGCGACGGCCTTTCCTGAATCTCAAGGAGAGGAATATGACCCATGATCAGAAAAACAAAAAACGACAAGCCTACGTTGCCCGTCACGTCGGGCAGAAAATCCTAATCGGCGATTCGATCGTCGTTAGGGTTTCGAAGATCGAAGGTAAGCGAGTCATCGTTTACGTCGAAACTCCTGGCGACATTGTGATTCAGAGACCATCAAAAGAGGAAGATCGAAAAGATCGAGACTTTGATCCAAGTAACTCCACGACCGAGGAAAAAAAGAAGTAATCGTAAAGCTATCCCCGGAAAGGGAGGGCCGGGGGAGCCTTCGATTTTTCCCAAAATAATCCCATCTCAGTGACCATTCCCAAAGATTAACGAAAATTATTTTCGACACCCGAAGAGACAAATCGAACTGATTTTGTGATTTGAAATGTCGGGCGCTCGTTTTTACTCACGCTCACATCTCAGAAGAGAAACCCAAAGATAAAAACCTCGAACTACCGTCTAAAAATACACAGTGACGTTGAATTTTCATCTGCGAGAAAATCGACATGTATGGAAATCAACACCACTAACCAAGAAAAGAGCGATGAAATTACAGTTTCAGTAAAGCTGCCGATCAATCTCGCTGACGTCCTCGAGCAATTTCAAGCCACCCTTCTCGAAAAGGCGATGGAGAAAAGTAACGGCAACAGAACTCACGCCGCAAATTATCTCGGGCTTAATCGAACCACTCTGATTTCAAAAGCGAAACGACATGGGGTTATTCCTGAAACACACGAGGACTGATCATGAAAAAAGAAATCGTGATCAAGTGCCGAGGTGCTGAACTTGTAGCCCACGATCGCCTTGTTCCCTTTCAAGGAAATCTCAAAGACCTCTCCGACGAAAACTACGCCAAGCTCAAAGGCGAAATCCTGACACTTGGATTTTCGGAGCCGTTCTCGGTCTGGAAAAATGATGACAAGCTTTATCTCCTAAACGGGCACCAGCGCCATCGCGTGATCACGAAGATGATCTCAGAGGGCTATCGCTGTCCAGAACTGCCGATTAGCTTGGTCGAAGCCGATTCCTTTGAAGAGGCGCGCAAGAAAGTTCTCGCGCTCACTTCTCAATATGGACAGATCACCGGCCAGGGACTTTATGAATTCGCTTTGGATTCTGGACTAACGCCAGAAGAAATCAAGGAGCGCTTTCGCTTTCCCGAGCTCAATCTCGATTCTTGGGAGCTAGAATTTTTCAAAGACAATACGGTCGATCCTCAGTGTGACGAAGACGAGGCTCCCGAACCGCCCGCGGATCCGGTCACTCGCCGCGGAGATATTTACCAGCTCGGAAAGCACAAGCTCCTGTGTGGTGATTCTACCGTAATGGCTGATGTTCAAAAGCTCATGGGTGACGTGCGTGCGGACATGATCTGGACAGATCCTCCGTACAACGTGGCCTACGAAGGCAAAACAAAAGACGCCCTCAAAATTCAAAACGACGAAATGAGCGCGGAGAATTTCTATCAGTTTCTCTACGACGCTTATTCCAACATGCTCATGTTCACGAAACCCGGTGGGGCTATCTACGTCGCGCACGCCGACTCGGAGGGGATGAGTTTCCGAAAGGCCATGATCGATTCCGGCTGGCTCATCAAACAGTGCCTAATCTGGGTGAAGCAGGCCCTCGTGATGGGAAGGCAGGATTACCATTGGAAGCACGAACCCATTCTTTATGGCTGGGCTCCGGGTGCTTCTCACAACTGGTTTGCTGATCGGAAGCAGACCACCGTCCTCGAGTTCAATAGACCCTCTCGAAACGCTGAACATCCCACCATGAAGCCCGTGGAGCTCATCGAGTATTGCCTCACGAATTCGTGTGCGCCCAAGGGTCTGGTGCTCGACCTATTCGGAGGCAGCGGCTCAACCCTGATAGCGTGTGAAAAAACAGGACGCAGCGCAGCACTAATGGAGCTGGATCCGCGCTACTGCGACGTCATCGTGGCCCGTTGGGAGAAATATACGGGCAAGAAAGCGTCTTTATTGAACGCTGGCAGCGATCCAGCAGCGATAAATAAGGGGGTCAAGGATGGCTAAGGGGAAGAAAACTGGGGGACGAAACTTTAAAAAAGGACAGTCTGGAAACCCCAAAGGCCCACCGTCGCTACCGGAGGACATCAGGGAGGCCCGCAAGGTCACCCAGATCGATTTTGAACGGATAGCCAATAAGTATCTCTATGCTCGAAAGGATGAGATCGCAAAGGCTTCCGCGGATCCGAATACCCCGGTCATCGAACTCATGATCAGTTCGATCATTCACAAGGGAGTGGTTGAAGGCGACGAACGTCGTCTGGATTTCCTTCTGTCTCGTTTGATCGGAAAGATCGTGCAGCCCGTAGCTCATTCAGGGCCAGACGGCGGCCCGATCCCTGTGCAGAGCTATTCCGGTCTTACTGACGAGGAAGTGGCACTGCGAATCCAGAAAATCCAGGCCCGTCTGAAGCGGGCTTCTGGAAATGAATCGTGAGGAGAGGCTCCTAGTTCTACAGGAAGCTCAGGCACTTGATTTCGAGATGGCCGAGCGATCCCTTGGCCACTTCGTCTGGGGGGCGTGGGATGTGCTCGAGCCTCAGACCGAACTTTTTTGGAATTGGCACCACGACCTGATCTGCGAATACCTTACGGCTACGGAGCGTGGAGAGATCAAGCGTCTAATTATCAACATCGCGCCTCGTTCCACCAAATCTCTCTTGGCCACGGTTTGCTTTCCCGATTGGGTGTGGGCGCACAAACCTTCCGATCGTTTTCTCTTTGGCTCGTATGCGGAAACACTCGCCACAAAGCACTCTCTTCTTCGCCGAAATTTGATCGAGTCCGATTGGTATCAGGATGGCTGGGGCCGTCGCTACCAACTCTCGGGAGATCTGAATAAGAAAACAGAATTCGCCAACAATAAAACTGGTCAAATGAAGTCCGCGGGGATCAAGGGTGCGATCACTGGTGAGGGCGGCGACTACATCATCATCGACGATCCCCATAATCCGAAAGGCGCAGAAAGCGATGCCGATCGTGAAGCCACGCTCGTAAACTTCGATCTCGCCTGGTCGAACCGACTCAACAATAAGAAAACAGGTCGGATCATCCTGATCATGCAGCGACTTCACCACCAGGATCTCACGGGGCATTTGATTGCGAAGAACCTGGGATACGAGATGGTTAAAATTCCTTCCATCTGCGAAAAGAAAACGATCATCACTTTTCCAATCTCAGGAAAAGAGCTCGTGCGCGCGCCCGGCGACCTCATGCACCCGGAGCGTGATGGGCACACTGAGATTGAACAGGCGAAAAAGGATTTGGGCTCGTATGGTTTCGCAGGCCAACACCAGCAGGAACCATCGCCTCGAAGTGGCGGTATCATCAAACGTGCGTGGCTCAAATATTACAAAGAGCTTCCCGACAATCTCGAAGAGAAAATCATTGTTGCTGACCTCACGTTCAAAGATGCCAAGAGTTCAGATTTCACCGTTGTAGAGGTTTGGGGACGCAAAGGTGCTTCTATTTACCTCATCGATCAGATCCGCGATCGAATGAATTTTCCGTCCCAGGTGCAAGCGATCAAAACAATGGCCGCGCGTCACCCAGATGCAATTGCAAAAGTGATCGAGGAAGCTGCGAACGGTGCTGCGGTCATTCAAACTCTACAGGGCGAAATTATGGGGATTCTTCCGTTTAAGCCACAGACAGGAAAAGATGCGCGCCTTGCGGCCGTGTCGCCGGTCTATGAGGCAGGAAATGTCCACTACCCAGACCCTTCGATAGCTCCGTGGATTGGAACGAATGTCGAGGAGCTTGTTTCGTTTCCAACGGCTGCGCACGATGACACTGTGGACTGCGCTTCGCTTGCGATTATGCGACTGCGCGAGACTTCCTCGAAGCGACTGGAAATGTTGCTTAAAATGTAGATATAATTTAGGTAAAAAAAGCGGAGCATCAATTGGCTGAATATAAAAAAACCACTACATGCCTAAAGTGATCCTTAAGAACTGGGTTGTTCCAGGTGCCTCGTATGAAGGCGTCCACGTCTATGAGATTGATCAAAAAAAGTTTTCTTTCTCTGCATCAAAGGGTGGCAGTGGTTTTAGTTTCGCCATCGTCAATGATCTCTACGTTCCAATCCTTGAGGGTGAACGAGTCGTTGACGCGGAGAAGTGGCTTTCTGGCCTTGAGGGCGCCATCGGAAGCGTCCTGCCAACGATCCTTTCGGGTGGTGAAATCAAGTACAGTGATCACATGATGGCAGTAAAGTTCGTCATGGGTCTTTTATCGCTACAATATCGATCCGAGTATGTTCTGAGCCGATTCCGCGAAGCCGTGGAAAAAGATCCCGAGGTGCAAGCATTTCTCGGTCTTCATTCAGATCGAACAGTCGATCAAGTTGTGGTGGAAAATATTGTAAATTCGGTCGACGACTTTTTTCGGCAATTGCTACCAGTAAAGATGCGAATTTTTCAGCCTACGTCGGGAGAGTTTATCGTTACTGACCGCCCGGTGATCCCAGAAGACTATGTTGGAGAACGAATCATCGTTGTTGCTCCCAAGGTCGCAATCGCTCTATCGAAGGGGCCTCCGCCATTTGGATTTCAGTATGTTCCAATCGATCAGGGTTTCGTTGAGACGATCAATGACATCCTTGCAACTCAAGCTCGCTCGTGGATTGCTGGAAGTTCCGATGAAGTTGTAAAAAAATATGCCGCTGTCGTTGGCAACGAAAAGTGGACGAAAATGAAGGATAGCGAGAAAGTAGAAACACTCCCGTTCAAACAACTCTCCCAGGGCTGGGAATTTAAGAAGAATTAGTTTCTATTTGACTTCATTCTTCAATGGCAGCCCTTTTTCAAAGTCCTGAATATTCTGAAGAGTGGTTTCCACAATGTTGTGTAGAGCCTCTCGTGTGAGAAATGCCTGGTGCGCAGTTATTAGCACATTCGGAAACGTCATTAGTCGAGCGAGTACATCGTCCTGAAGCACTTTTTCGGAGAGGTCTTGGAAAAAGATATTTTCTTCCTCCTCGTAGACATCGAGCCCAGCAGCACCCACTTGGCCTGTTTTTAAAGCACCGATCAGAGCCTTTGTATCTATTAGGGCACCACGACCAGTGTTAATCAGCATTGCGCCTTTTTTCATCTTGCTAAACGCTTTTTCGTCGACCAAGTGCCGCGTTGATTTGGTCAACGGCACATGCAGAGAGATAATATCGGAGCGCCGATAAATCTCGTCTAGGTCAGTGTAAGTGACTCCCATCCGTTCTTCGACATCTGGATTTTTCGTTTGATCAAAGGCAAGCACCTGGCATCCGAACCCCGTAAGGATCTTAACCATTACCGAACCGATTCTCCCGGTGCCGACGACACCAACGGTCTTTCCATGCAAATCAAAACCGACCAGTCCATCGAGAGAAAAATTGAGCTCATGAACTCTGGAAGACGCACGACAAATCTTCCGATTGAGAGCCAGAATAAGAGCTACGGCATGTTCGGCGACTGCATAAGGCGAATACGCTGGGACGCGAACGACCTTGATCCCAAGCTCTTTTGCGGCCGGAAGATCAACATGGTTAAACCCCGCAGAGCGCAAAGCGATCAACTTGATTCCGGCTTCCTTGAGCTGACGAATGACTTGGGCATTTACGCGGTCATTTGCGAAAGAGCAGACAGCATTGAACCCTTTTGCTAATGCAGCCGTTTCCTCAGTGAGTCTGGGCTCGAAAAAAGTCAGCTCCTGGTGAAACCGCTCATTCAATTCATCAAATATGGGACGCTCGAATTTGTGAGCGTCAAAAACTGCAATTTTCATAGCGCATCCCTCCAGGTGCTTGATTTACGCGCAGCAAAAACGGGAAATGTGACTCCGAGTGCACTGCTACTGGTTCCTGGGAGCACAGAAGTAGCAAAAAAGTGGCGAGATTTCCACGTTTGAGCGCTGCGCTCGGATCTTGCAGTTGCTCCAACGGTTCTTTTGTATATATAATGGTTGACGGCAATGGTGTCTGCCTAAACCGCCGCTCAAATACTGAGGTCGCGCTGATGACACCTACCTAAACGAAAGGTAGGTGTACGTGCATTTTCAGAATTCTCTACTTCGTTACGTCAAATGGACAGCTCTTAGCTCAATTAGCGGAGTCCTATCTGGATGTGCCGCCGCTGTTTTCCTCATTCTTCTCGATCACGCCACTAAATTTCGGACTTCTCACGGCCTCCTAATCTGGCTCCTACCGTTGGCTGGGTTTGCAATTGGTTGGGTCTACCATCACCACGGAAAGGACATCGCTGGTGGAAACAATCTCATCCTCGATGAAATTCATGATCCGAAAAAGATTACTCCATTTCGGATGACTCCTTTCGTTCTCCTGGGAACCATAGTCACGCACCTTTTTGGCGGTTCAGCAGGACGTGAAGGCACGGCCGTACAGATGGGGGCTTCGCTTTCTGATCAGCTCACTAAATTTTTTCGAATCGAGCCTGACGAACGAAAGATCCTTCTTGTTTCAGGAGCGGGCGCAGGCTTTGGAGCGGCCATCGGAACTCCTTGGGCCGGGGTGATCTTCGGAATGGAAGTGATTAATGTGGGAAGACTGAGGCTCTTTGCACTTTTCGAATGTTTCGTAGCTTCTTTCGTCGCCTACTACACGACGAGAATTCTTCATGCTCCACATTCGTATTATCCACGTCTTAGTCTCCCGGACTTTTCCTGGAAGATTGCCCTTTTTATCGTGGTCGCGGGCATTGTCTTTGGCCTTTCAGCACGCCTGTTTGCGTGGATTACTCACTTGGTCGAGCACTGGCAGGCTCGTTTCATCTCATATCCGCCACTTAAGCCGCTCATCGCAGGTGCAATCCTCGTTGGATTGTATGCGCTGGAAGGATCATATCGGTTCGCGGGGCTTGGTATCCCAATCATTCAAGGCGCGATGAAACACCCAGCGGGATTAGCAGATCCCACGCTGAAAGGAATCTTCACCGCAATCACCATTGGGTCCGGCTTTAAGGGTGGAGAATTTATCCCGCTTGTTTTTATCGGCGCAACGCTCGGAAGCGCCCTTTCGATAATTCTCCCGATCTCATTTCAACTTCTTGCTGCCGTCGGATTTGCTGGAGTTTTCGCTGGCGCATCCAATACTCCGATCGCTTGCACGATCATGGCGATTGAACTCTTTGGATTCAAGATAGCGCCTTACGCATTAATCGGATGCTTCATGAGCTATTACTTTTCTGGGCATCACAGCATCTACAAGTCTCAAAAAATCTACATCAAAAAACATAAGAAACTCCGCGCTGGTCTCGTTTGGTTGGGCGAACTGCCGCGTAGATTCTTAAACGGAAACGGAGGAAAGTCATGAACGTCACGATACTTAGATTCTACATGCCTCTTGCAGCGAAAATGAAGCATCCGAAATCATTCTGGCAAAAGCTTTTCGGGGGATCACTTGGGCACTATCTTGTCAGGAGGGCCAAAGAGGAGGGCATCAAACAAGCAATTGTTCAACGATCCGAAGCCGGATACCTCAAGGACGAAAAGCTTGTCTTCGATCAAGTGGAGGCTGTTCCGCCGAGACTCCCTCTTTGCGTTGAATTGGTCGACGAGGAGGTAAAACTTAGAGCATTCATATCGAAAAACAAAGCCGAGTTGACTGACTGCCGAGCTGTTCTTTTTCAAGGAGCCGAAGTCCTCGTCGTCGAAAAACAGGAGGTAAAATAATCATGCATCCGTGGCACGAAGTAGAAACTGGAGACGAAAGTCCAAAGGTCGTAAATGCAATCATCGAAGTCCCGAAGGGATCAAAGATAAAATACGAACTTGAAAAAAAGAGTGGGCTTATTAAAGTCGATCGTATTCTTTTTAGCTCGGTTCACTATCCGGCGAACTACGGCTTCATTCCTCAAACTTATTGTGAAGATCATGATCCTCTAGATATTCTCGTACTCGGACAAGAGGCTGTTGCTCCTCTCTCGATACTGAGAGCCAAGCCCATTGGAGTCATGAAGATGGTCGATCAGGGTGAGGCTGATGATAAGATCATCGCCGTCCATGCCGACGATCCAGAATATGCTCATTACAATTCCATCGATGAACTTCCACCTCATCGCTTGACGGAGGTAAAGCGTTTTTTTGAAGATTATAAGATTTTGGAAAAGAAATCGGTTGTTGTCGAAAGATTCTTGTCTGAAAAGGACGCTCTGAAAATCATCCAGAACTCATTGGAACTCTACACAAAAAATAAGGCCGCATTGAGAATTGGATCAAAATCCTAATGGGTAGCAATATCGAAGCGACAAATCGTAAATTGCCACGAAGTATTTGGGCATTGGGCTTCGTAAGTCTTTTCATGGATACTTCTTCTGAGATCGTTCACGGATTACTTCCGGTATTTTTGGTCTCGGTGCTTGGAGCAAGTGTTACCTCGATTGGAATTCTGGAGGGACTTGCTGAAGCTGCAGTTTTAGTTATGAAGGTTTTTTCTGGCCCCATTAGTGACTTGATGGCTCGGCGAAAGCCACTAGTGGTGTTGGGCTATTCGATGGGGGCGCTGAGTAAACCGCTTTTTGCTTTGGCGGGCAGCGTGCCGGTTGTTTATGGTGCACGTCTTTTTGATCGCGTCGGAAAAGGAATTCGGGGAGCTCCGCGTGACGCCTTGGTTGCCGATATTGCTCCACCGGAACTTCGGGGGAGAGCCTTTGGACTCAGGCAATCCTTAGATACGGTCGGTGCTTTTCTCGGGCCGCTTCTTGCAATCTTCCTTATGCAAGTCACAAATGGGAATTACCGAACGGTCTTTTGGCTGGCGACCATTCCCGGTCTTCTTTGCGTTGGCACCCTTCTTTTCGGAGTAGAGGAAGAAGAAAAAGGACAAAAACAAGAGGTCAATCGACGCATTCACATCCAAGAGATAAAGATGTTTCCGGTGTCTTTTTGGTTTGTTGTAGGTGCTGGAGCGATTTTTCAACTCGCGAAATTTAGTGAGGCCTTTCTAATCTTGCGAGCTAAGGACTTTGGTCTCGCGCTACACCTTGCGCCACTCGTATTGATTGTCATGAATCTGGTCTATGCACTTTCAGCGTATCCTGTCGGACATTTCTCAGATCGAATTCGACGGGAGTGGTTTTTGATCGCGGGCATTATTGTTCTTTGTCTTTCCGAGCTCGTGCTTGGAGTAGCTGACGGACTGCCCCTCGCTTTTGTGGGTATCGTGCTCTGGGGACTTCACATGGGTTTGACACAGGGAACACTTGCTGCATTGGTCGCTGACACCTGTCCACCAGATCGACGAGGAAGCGCATACGGTCTGTTTAACCTTTTTAGCGCGATAGCACTTCTTCTTGCGAGCACGATCGCGGGGCTTCTCTGGGATCGGGTCGGAGCGAGTGCAACCTTTCTAGCGGGCGGAGGACTTTCTTTTCTTAGCCTTATCGTATTTGCATTTACTCGAGCAATGTGGAGTAAACCCAAATCGATAACCTAAACGGTTGTTACATTCTAAGAATTGCGAGAAAATTTAAAATACGATGACTTTGTCGGCCCACAGAGTCCAATCCGTTAGTTCATCAAGGCTGCTCCGGCACGTGCCTTCCGCAAGCTCCGCATCTTCGATTCCACGGGCATCCATGCATGAGCTACAAACACCGATCACGCCTTTATGTCGGGTGACAGCCCTGAGCATGAGTTCGACGTTGTAATAACCATTAGGAACTTTCTGTCCCTTCTTTGCGCATGCGGAGGCATCGCCGATGAGAAAGACCTTCACTTGTTCACCCTCGCGTTTAGCAAGACCGCCTGCGAGTCTCAATCCGTTATAGCTCCGCTCGGTCCCATAGGGTGCATCATTCAATATAAAAAGCGTTTTCATCGTTTATCCTTTCCTGAACTCCTCAAGCTGTTGTTTGATTGCGTCTCGAATGCTCCTAAACGCCTCAAGCCTTTCAGAATCTATAGATCCTTGCACTACTGGATCTGGTAAGCCCCAATGAAGTCTTTTCGCTTTGACGGCGATCGTTGGGCAAATCTCCTCGGCACACAAGGTAATCACGTAGTCGAGTCCGACGAAAAAATTTGGTGGCAAATCATTCCATGATTTCGATCGGTGGCTGAAAATATCGATGCCGATTTCCTTCATAGCTTGAATCGCAAAGGGGTGAACCTTGCCACTTGGCTCGCTTCCGGCACTTTGGATCTCGACTTCAGATCCGAGTATCTTTCGAGCAAGTCCTTCTGCCATTTGACTGCGGGCGGAGTTTGCAACACAAAGAAATAGAATTCTCATTTTAACAGCATCCTTTCGCAGGTTTCTTTTCTGGCTCGCATCGAATCCACTCATAGAGAAGTGCAGCCAAAATAGTCCCCACGCTTGGTCCAATAAAGTAAATCCAAAGTACATCCAATCGTCCCTGAAGGAGAACGGGAGCTAAACTTCGCGCAGGATTCATCGAGGCACCCGTGACTGGTCCTCCAACAAAGGCGCAAAGAGCAACGGTAGCTCCGATCGCAGCGCCAGCCATCATGCCCACGGCTCTCGTATCCGTCGCCACGGCAATGATGACAAACATGAGAAAGAAACTCAGAATGGCTTCCCAACCGAAGGCCTGAAGAGTTGGAACCATGGGGATCGTTGCCCCGTAAGAGTTTCCCGTTGGCAAAAGCAAGTGGAGCAACTCGATCGCTACGATTCCGCCGATGAATTGAGCCAGCCAATAAGCAAGGACTTCACGTCTGGGAAAGTGCCGGACTACGGCAAAGGCCAGCGTAACGGCGGGATTGAAGTGTGCCCCACTAATGTGGCCCACAGCATAGATCATCGCGGTCACAACCAATCCAAATACCAAGGGGATAGCGGAGCCGGATAGAGAGCTCGGAAAACGCTCGCTCACCATAACGGCCCCGCATCCCATAAATACCAAGGCAAATGTACCAACTGCCTCGGCTACAGCTTTGCTTACCTGAGATCGCATTACTGACGTCTTTCATTTTTTTCGCAGCAGCCAGCGTTCGGTTCACACGAGCAGCAACAACAACAGCAAGATGAGCATTCACACTTCTTTTCTTCCGTCTTTTTCTTAGCCATACGGCCTCCTTTCAAAATTCAGCACTTCCCCTCGAAACAATCGAGAATTGAGCAAACGCCGCGGGTCGTATTCCCCTTGGCGCAGCAATCTGCAATTTCACCGAGAGAACGAAGCATTCTTTTCAGGTCTTTGATCTTTACTTCGATTTCGATGCTCTTTTGATCGGCGCGTTTTTTAACGTCGGCGCACGCCGATTTGGACGTGGCTTGAAGCTCGAGTAGTCCTTTTACTTCTTTGAGGGTAAAGCCGAGTTCTTGGGCGCGTTTGATAAAGCGGATTTGCTTCGCATCCTCCGTCGAATAATGGCGGTAGCCAGATCCACGGCGAACAGGTTGCTTAAGCAAACCCTTGCGCTCATAAAACCGAACTGTCTGAATGCCAACGCCCGCGTCCTTTGCAAGAGAGCCTATCGTGAATGCCTCTGACTGCTTCATAAATCAAGAATAACAACTCTGTACTATGGTACAGTCAAGAGCTTTTTTGATGCGGTAACTACCTCAAAGAAAGTTGGTCTCGTCTCCTGTGTTGGGCTGAAAGGAGAAGAAATAAAAGCCCCATGACCATTGAAAAATCTGTTCTAGATTCGTGTGCCATCTTCCAAAAGCCTTGATTCAAAAGAATGGGCAGCTTGGTAGTGAGAATAGCTACGGCCATATTGATTAATAGCGGAATTGAGACAAGCCGTATCCTCCATCCCAATAGGATCGCTGCTCCGCAGGTTATTTCCACAACCCCGACAAAGGGAGCAAGGATCTCAGGTGAAGGTATTCCGATTTTTTCAAATCGGCCAACACCAACTTCCGCTGGGAACAGAAATTTTTGGATACCTTCTGACAGGAAGACAAGACCGACCATCAGTCGGATGAGTATTTCCAGGTTTCTCATAGGATCATTCCTCCTACTACTGCGCTCAGTAAGACAACGATCCAAGATGGCACGGCCCAAAAAACGAGAAGCAGGAAGCAAATCGTGGCTAGAGCAAAATCTTTTGGATTAAAAATCGCACTTGTCCATACGGGGCTATAAAATGCCGAAAGCAAGAGTCCAACGACTGCCGCATTGATTCCTTGCATGGCGTATCGCATTTCGCTGTGCCGTCTAATTTTTTCCCAAAAAGGCAATACGCCGACAATCAAGAGAAACGAGGGCAAAAATGCGGCAATCAAGCAGATCGCAGCGCCAAGCCAGCCAGCGGGTGAAACTTTTGATACGGCCCCAAGGTAAGCCGAGAGACTAAAAAGGGGGCCGGGTATCGCTTGTGCAGCCCCATATCCCGCCATGAACATTTCGTTGGATACCCAGCCAGTGGGAACGACCCCAGCTTGAAGCAGAGGCAGAACAACATGGCCTCCACCAAAAACCAGCGAACCTGCCCGATAGAAGCTGTCAAAAAGCTTAATGGATTGTTCTCGGCTTTGACTGGCAGCAATAGGGAGAAAAATCAGCAGCGCAGCGAATAGGAAGAGTAGGACTCCACCTGCCGTATGACCGACTTTTGATTTCATCGGAACATGGGGTAACTCTTGGTGCTTTCGCAAAAACACAATTCCCACGACTCCCCCGAGTAAGATCACGAAGAGTTGGACAATCGCCGATGTTGTCATTGCGGTGATGGCTGCTGCGACTACGGCAATCGTAGCCCTGGTTTTGTCGGGACAGAGTTTAACAGCCATTCCCCAAATTGCCTGAGCTACCACGGCTACCGCTACGACTTTCAGGCCGTGCAGCCAAGAATGATCCAGATGAAATTTTGAAACGCCAAGACCAAACAAAACAAGGATCAATGCCGAAGGAAGAGTGAAAGCAATCCAGGCCACGACAGCCCCAATGTATCCCGCGCGTGAGAGTCCAATCGCCATACCGACCTGGCTACTGGCTGGTCCTGGTAAAAACTGGCAGAGGGCAACAAGATCAGCATACGCATGCTCGTCTATCCACTTCCTTCGCTTGACGAACTCGTCGTGAAAGTAGCTCAAATGCGCTATCGGGCCACCAAAGGAAGTTAATCCAAGTTTCGTAAAAGCAGTGAAAACTTCAAAGAGACGGGAAATCACACAAGCCCTCCCATAAGCGCAACGGAGATGAGGAGTAAAAGTACACCGACAATCTGCTGAATCGTTTTCAGTGTCGCTTTCTTAAGGAGCTGGGAACTCAAGATCGAGCCAGCAAGGGCGAACAGAATCGCGGCCACAACCGGATAGGTAACGCCCTGATCTTTGAGATTTCCGAGATGTGTACCGAACATCGTATAGCCGTAGACCATGATTCGACTCACATCGACAAGAATCGCCGAACTCACTGTGGTTCCCACAAACTGCTCTTTTGTCAGGCCAGCGCGAATCAGAAACATACTGCGAAGAGCGCCTTGAAGACCGGAAAGCCCTCCAAAAAAACCAGAGATAAGGCCACCCAGAGGAATGAACTTTGGGGGGAGGGAGATTCTCTCGAAGGGCGAAATCAGCTCAAACAAGGAAAAAATACCGATGAGCGCGCCGATCACAAGTTTGATGGGCTCAATTTCAAATTCACGTCTAAATAGGTGATAAGAAAAAAGCGGAGACAATCCTCCAATGCGTGCAAGAAGCCAAGCTCCAATGGCCGCGCTGATGACGGCAGGCACAGAAAATCTCAGCGTTACTTTCCAATCGGCCATTCTCCCGACGAGGAAGAATTTGAAAACATTATTGGCAAGATGCACGATTGCCGTTGCAGCAATGGCAATGCTCACCGGGAAAAAGAGGGTAAATGTCGGCAAGAGAAGAGTCCCAAGTCCGAAGCCAGAAAACAGTGTTAGCGCTGAGATCAGAAAACTTGCACTACAGATCACCAAATAGGGAGTCACTTGTCCGCCTTTTCGCGACCTGAACCACTCCATAGGATGGGTGACAAACGGTGCTTCGGTGGCGCGACGTGAATAAAATTGACCTTCTCGGCATGATGGCAGGCATTGCAAGTGATCGTTAACCGGCTATAGCTTTGATTAAATTTCTGGATATTCTTTTCGGAAGTGGCTCTCTTTAACTTTTCAAGTGAAGGAAAAATCATTTGAGCGGAAGAGCCTCGTTTTGGTCGGCGCTCGATTCCGTTTCGGATCGCCACTCCCATTTTTTCGGTAAGATAGTTGGCATAATCCCAATTCTGCTCACGCCCAGCCCAGAAAAGTTCGACGTATCTATAGCCTACTTCAACCATTGCCGTGTCAAATCCGCGGAGCTGCCTAGAGACTTTTGCGAATCGCTCATCTACCGAGCCTTCTGATAGCCAGTCTCCGTCCTTCTTTTCTTCCTTAGTTGCAGGCTTTTGGTTGCATCCGACTACGAATAGCGTCAGTAAGGCGACAATGATCCATTTTCCTTTCATGATTTCACTCCTCAAATAATTCTCCGATAAGTTCCTCGACCTTTTGCCTCGCCTCCTTCATGGCATTTTTTCCGAGGATCGTAGCTCTATACATACGTCGAATCTTTTTTCCCGATTGTTTTTGAATAGAATGCAAATAGCCCTTCTTCTCCATGCCATGCAGAATTGGATAGAGAGTACCTGCGCTGATCTCGTAACCATGTTGAGCCAGCTCTTCCATAATACCCAGGCCAAAGATGGGCTCTTTGATTGCGTGATGCAGGATATGAAGCCGAATCAATCCAGAGTAAAGGTCTTGATGTTTCATATATCGAATATCAATATCGAATTTCGATATTATGTTGTCAACAGCATATGGTATCCCGGACATCGGAAAGGCTATTTTAATTGGCTAAATGCAGAGACTTATAAAGTCTGTCACAAATCGGGCCTTTAACTCGTATTTAGTTTGGGAAGGATTGGATGGCAGGAGAACTCAGTGACTTGAGTGATGAGGAGCTTATGCAGGCTTACCAACTTGGAGACGAGCGAGCGTTTGCCGTTCTCTACGGGCGGCATTCTGCCAAAGTGTATGGCTACGTGCGCGGTAGAATCAAAGATCGTGCCTTTGCCGACGACATTTTTCAGGCAATTTTTTTGAAGCTTCACCGAACAAGAAATCACTATGACCCTTCGTTTCCCTTTGTGCCCTGGCTCTTTACAGTTTGTCGGAGCGCCTTGATCGATGGAATCCGAAAAAAGGCGCGCATTCGAGAAGACTTAAACGAAGTAGCTGTTTCAGGAGCCGTGGCCGAAGAAAAACAAGAAAGCTTGTTGCCAACTCCTGATCTCTCGTCTTTGCCAGAATCGCAACGCCAAGCTGTTGAACTAAGATACGGCGAAGACCTTTCTTTTGAGGAGATCGCAAAAAAACTTGAAACCTCGCCAGCAAATGCACGTCAGCTCATTAGCCGTGCGATAAGAAAACTAAAATCTTTCACGCACTCAGACAGGAGGGTAAAATCATGAATGAGAAAAAACTAGGCCCTGCCGAATGGGCAAATGAATTTCAGAGCTTTCTTTCTGCAGAGTGTGAAAAACCACCGGAAAATCTCTCCACTAAAATCTTCGCTTCCATCCACGCCGACTTGAATCCAGACGCGACAAAAGTATTTGGTAAAATGGCGCTCATCCACTTGATTGTGGGTACGATCACGCTTCTTTTCTGTCCGCAATTTGGCATCAATATTTTGCCAGGCATGGGCTTAATGAGTCATTTCATGCGCTTTGGAGAAACTGCCTGCATGATGGGTTGTGGGGCTATTTTCTTGGGAATGAGCACCTTAGCGGCAAGCTTTATTTTGGGGCCTCAAGAAATAAAAGTGATTCGCAGGAATCGACTTCTTCAGGTCTCGCTACTTGCAACACTTTCAATCGGTGTTTTCATCTGCTTTGGTGCCAGCACAATCGTAAGCCTCGCTATTGCCTGGCTTGTTGGCTCAACGCTTGGCGGGCTGGCGACCTTGGAGCTGGGCTGGCTGGTTCGTTCGTCTTTTCGTCGAAGGCTTGTCCACGGAATTTAGCCATTGTCACAAAAAGGAGAGAAACAGCGTATTCCTTATTGAAACCAAGCTAACCAAGGAGAACTAAAATGCGTTTACCACTATTGCTTTCATTAGCAGCTCTTTCACTCTCACCGATGTCATTTGCCGCGGATGCGAAATGTACCTGTAGTCACGAATGTATGTCCCAATGTCAAAAGGGCAATTCCAAAGGCTGTAAATGCAAATCGTGTGACTGCGCAAAAACTGGCCAATGCAGTCATGATCAGTGCAACAAGACTGAACCCCAACTTTCCAAGTAAGAGCTTTTCTGAAAAATAGGGTTCTACTTTTCAAGTCAAGTGGAGCCCTATTTTTCAAGCCTCTACCTGTGAAATGCGGTAAGCACCAGCAACGCCATCCCCGCCATGAGCAGGTCTTCAATCAGAGTGACCGTAGACATGGGAAGATTAAAAGCTGTTCCCAAGCAGGCACACTTAATTTTTTGTTTGCGCATGAGGCTTTTGATAACCCCAATGCTGCTAACGGACATCACCACGAGCGTTGCGACGTTGGTAAATACGAGCGCAAGATCCGAGAGGTAGAGCACGCCCAAGCTCAGTTCGATGAAGGGATAGACGCAGCCATATCCCGGCCATCGCATCGCGATCACGTCGTAAGAAGCGTAGGACTCCGCGAAGCCCTTTAAATCAAGAAATTTGAAGAACGAGAAAATGAGAAAAAAGCCGCCCATGAAAAAACTCATGAGCCCTGTCCAGTCAAAACCCCCGGTTTTCCACCCACTCAAAGCAGTCGATCCGATCAAATAGGCTGCGATCAAAATAAGCGGAAAATAAGTTTTTATTTTCTCGCGGAGGGTTTGGGTCGAAATGGATTGAAGAGGCGATGGCGATAACTCCTCGTAAACTTCAAAGCCTGCTTTTTTGACAGCTTCACGAATCTTTTTTGGATCGACGTGGTGGCCAGAGACGGTCAATGGCTTCTTTTCGTCGTCTGTGTCCACCTTCCAGTTTTCAATTCCTGATTCCGCGTTCAAAAACGGAGTCACTTTTTCAATGCAGCTTCCACAGTGAAGATTCGTCTTAAATGTTTTTGTTTCCATACTCTTCTACTTTGAAACCTTCTTTACTTGATCTTGGCTTTCGTGAATCCACGCCGTTATAGTCGATTTTTCTTCCTCGGTGAGCTTTGACCCAGGATGCATGATGCGATACCGAAAGGGCGGCATGCTGCCTTTTTCCGCTGATTCTCCGATTGCCTTTAGGTCTTCAGCCACAGTCCCATGTCCCTGAAACGGAAAGTCGCGGGTCATATCCAAATGCTCTTTTGCTTCTGTCACGTCCTTTTGAATCATTCCTTTTACGAAGGGAATTCCGCTGTACCAAGGAAGCGAGACGCCTGAAGCATGGCAAGAAAAACACTTGGCCTCAAAGATTGGTCTAACGGTTTTGATGTAGCCTTCGTTGGCCCTTCGGAGAATAGCCTTCTCGTCTTCCTTCACGATCTCAGGCTTATGAGCAGCACCGTGATGATCCGTTCCGTTATGTGCCCAAGCGAAACTTGCAGTTAAAATTAGAGCGCATGCAACAAAGTGAGGAAACCTAGAATTGGAATTCAATGCCGCCTCCAAGACTGTCGTTCGTCAACATAAGCCCCGCGGACCATGCCCACACCGGCGAATACATAAGCGAGACCTCAAACTCGACGGGATGCGCTCCTCCTTGATCCCCTGGACGCCAGGTGAAATCAACGTCTGAGAAGACGGACTTGGTCCACTGGAATTTACGTTCAACATCTAGTCTGAACTGTCCTTCGTGGTTCACGAGAAGGTCTACCTCAATCATCATGGGCAGAAAATGTCCTACGCCAACGACTCCGTGAAATCTTTCGCCGTAAGAGGTTCCGCCTGCGATTAAGTTTGTCCAGTTACCAAACCAGCGGCGGTAAAACAGGTCGCCCTCATAATCCCAGTCGTTCTTGAAATTGTAGTCGAAGTTTTTTCCGTGGATGTTGGCCGTTTCAAATCGAGCAGAAATTTCATTCCAGCTTTGAGAAATTCTGAAATTTCCTTCCATGTGGTTAGAGGAAACCTCGGCCTTTGCGCGCGGATACCAGGGATCATGCATGTGGTGATCTTGATGATCGAGGTGAGCCGCCTCTCCCTCAAGCTTGAAGTTCGAGTAGCGCACAACGCGCGCCATGCCCGTATCCATGTGATAGAGGTTGTGGCAGTGGAGCATCCATTGGCCTACTTCATCCGTGTAAAATTCAATCGTGCGGGAGCCCATCGGAGGAACATCGACTGTATGCTTCCACGGCGAGTGGGTTCCGTTTTCGTTTAAGACCCGGAAGAAGTGACCGTGCAAGTGCATCGGGTGATGCATCATACTGTCGTTTTGGTAGGTGATGCGAACGATCTCGCCAGGATTTACGGTGAGCAAGCGGTCTTCGCTGATCGTTTTCCCGTTGATGTGCCAAATGTACCGTCGCATGTCGCCGTTTAAAACGAGTTTCAGCTCGTGGACTTTCGCGTTTTTCGGAAAATTAATGGGCGTCAGAGCCTTCAACTTATCGACCGTCAGCGAATCAATTACTTTGCCAGAATTCATCGTCATCGGAGTTGCGTCGGCTTGGGCGTGATTTGAATGATCCTCTGTCTTCGATGCGGATTTTTTCTTCTCATGCTTGGAGTGATCCATCCCGCTCATCGCGGAGTGATCCATTTCCGGCATTTTACTGTGGTCCATTCCCTCCATGTTGCTATGATCCATACCCTGCATTTTTGAATGATCCATGCCACTCATTGAAGAGTGATCCATCCCGTGCATTCCGTGCATTGAGTGGTCCATCGTGGCGTAAAGATCGGGCTTCGGCACGTCACGAGCTAAAACTTTATCTCCCATACCGATAAATGTAGAAGCTTGTCCGGTTCCGTCTTGAACGGTGGCGCGAAGCTCGTAGTTCTTGTGATCCGGAACGGTGAAAAGAATGTCGTAGGTCTCCGCCATTCCCATTAAAAGCTCATTGGCCATCGTCGGCTCAATATCCGTACCGTCTGCCGAAATTACTTTCATCGGAAGGCTACCAAGAGAGACGTGGAAGTAACTTGAAGCAGCAGCGTTGATAATCCGAATGCGAATTTTTTCTCCAGGATGCGCGTCAAGGAGTTGGGATTCGCGTTTGCCGTTAATTAAAAAGGCATCGTAGCCCACGTCAGAGAGATCCATTCCTCCCATTCGTGTCCACTCATTTTTGAACTGATTCATCAGCTTACCTTGGCTGAGAGCTTCAAAGTACGAGCGCATGGTGCCTTTTTTATAGAGGTAGTAGTCGCCGTCTTTTTTTAAGTTCCGAAGAATTTGGTCAGCGTTCTCATCCGACCAATCACTCAAAACCACGACGGCTTCTTTATCCGCTTTGATCGACTCTTTTTTCGGATGAATGACGATGGCTCCGAAGACACCTTTTTGCTCCTGAAGCATCGTATGAGAGTGATACCAGTAAGTTCCATTTTGGCGGATAGTGAACTTGAAAGTGCGGGACTTGCCTGGATAGATCGGCGGGGTGTTTACGAACGGAACTCCATCTTCAAGCGGCGGCAGCAAAATTCCGTGCCAATGGATGGAGACATCCTCGTGTGAATTTTTCAGTTCGTTACGAACCGTGATTTCAGCGTCATCACCTTCGGTGAACTCTAGGGTTGGAGCAGGGATACCGCCGTTTACTGTGAGCGCGAAATCCACTTCATTTTTCCCGCTCATGTTGACGGGTTGATTTTGAATGGTGAGTTCGTACTTAACGGTCTTTGCAGAGGCAATGACCGGAAGAAAAAAGAAGGCGATCAAAAATAAATTCAGCATTAGTTGTTTCATAAATTCTTAATACGACCCGCCGATCTATTTTGTGACACGCGAGACGTATTATTTACTCCAATCTTTTGAAAATCAGGCTCATCAGCTCTTGCGTCTTCTTTTCCATTTCCGCTGAATTTTTTGATGCCATCGCATCTGTGACGCATCCTTTGAGATGCGTTTCAAAAATAGAACTTTCGATTGCACGCAGAGCTGAAGCAACAGCCTGAAACTGAATGAGGATATCGACGCAGTATCTCCCATCAGAAATCATTCTCTGAATTCCAGAAATTTGACCTTCCACCCGTCGGAGTCTTGGTAACAATGCTCGATAATCGGGATGCTCAGAAGCGATTGAATCTCTCGCATGATCCGCGCAATGGTTGGCCCTTTGTCGTCTCTCCGGTTTTGTAGATTTGTCGCTCTTCGGCATCATTCTTCTCGGCGTCCTTTTTAAATAGAGCTCGTAAGATATCTATACCCCCTGGGGGGTATTAGCGCAAGCCAACTATTGAACACAACTTTTTGCTGCACTGCCTCGTGGCGACTCCAGTTTATGCTGCATGAATTTGCCGTCCGCTTTTTGTCATGTCGAAGACTAAACGGTGAAATTTCAACGCTAGGGCGATTGAATGAGTGGATGGACAAAAAAACCTTTGTCGCGCGCCTGGATGGTTGGCTAAACCTCATCACCGGCCTTGGCGCACGCGGAAAAGACAAACGAACAGCAGCCCAAGCCCTCTGGCACCGCCATGATGAAATTTTCTTTGAGCACCTCTATGCTTCCGACGGAATGGCCGCCAGGATCGTTGACCTTCTTCCCGAAGAGGCCCTTCGAAAAGACTGGTGCTATTCCGGTGTAGAAAAGCCGAAATCCGATACCTATATCGCACGACTCAAAGGTCTCGACGCTAAAAATAAATGCCGTGAAGCTTGGAAGCAGGCCCGCCAATACGGTGGATCGGCTATCGTTTATTTCAGCAAGGGCACCGAGGGCATGAATGAGCCCATGCGGGATGGCGAAGAAGTTGTCGCCCTCCAGGTGCTCAACCGTTTCGAGCTCCAAGCGGATCCCACTTCGCTCGACATGAATCCTTTGTCGCCAACCTTTCGAATGCCGACCCTTTACCGGCTGAACGTGATCCAGACCGGAAGCGCTGATCTCAACTTATTGGTCGTTCATATTTCCCGGCTCGAACTCTTTCACGGAGCAAAACTTCCACGAAGGCTTTTTACTGAAAATGGCTATTGGCACGATTCCGTTCTCACGCGTCCGTACAACGTCATCCGAAACTATCAAACTAGCCACGATTCCTCGGCCGCCATCCTTCAAGATTTCAACGTGGGCGTCTTCAAGATGCGAAACCTCGCAGAGCTTGTGGCCGCAGGGAAAGAAGATCAAATCCGCGAGCGCGTTGAGCTCGCCAATTACTCCAAGTCCGTCATTCGCTCCCTGATCATTGACGAATCTGAAACCTACGAAGAAAAATCGCGCACAGTCACCGGAATGCCCGACCTCTTGAAAGCCGCGGGCACAAACCTTGTTGCACAAACCGATATTCCCCACACAAAACTTCTTGGTGAAAGCCCTGAAGGTTCAAACGCCACGGGCAATTCTACAACCACTGCCTGGTATGACTACGTCGATTCTCAACGACAGGAATATCTTGCCCCTAAGCTTCTCAACGTCACTAGAAAACTAAATTCTGGTATCCCCAAGGATATTGGCGTTGATTTCGATTCGCTCTGGCAGCTTGACGACAATGAAGAATCCGACATCCGGCTCAAAGTCGCCCAGGCTGACGCTGTTTATCTCGATCGCGGTGTTTTAGATCCCGCGGAAGTCGCTGTCTCCCGTTTCGGCGGAAGTAAATATTCGATGGAAACAGAAATTGATCTGGAAGCACGTCCAAATTCCAAGCCGGAAGAAAACAAACCGGATGATGAAGATCCAGAAAGCGACGAGAATAGTGAGGCATCGTGAGTCGCGTAGCACGCTTCGACGCAAGCCCCACGAGCCTAATCCGCGCGCGAAAGCTTGCTAAACCACACCGAATCAAAAGGCTTCCGAAACCTCTCAAGCCCGTATTCCCGCACACGGCTGAACGCCAATACACGAAAGATATTTTGCGCTATGTTCGGCGTGCTCACGAACTGACAAAGCAGCTCCTTTATCCAGCGCTCTCCAGGATTGTTTTTGAGATGAAGTCGGCGCTCCCTAAGCGAGCAAGAACGGATGATGCCGTTGACGACTTGGCTTCGATCATTGCTAGAATCCGCGAGAGCCTCGGGCGTGAATTCACCGACGCCGATCTTCAATTTATTGCAGACAATATGGGCACCTCTGTTGATCAGGTTACACGCGCGAATGCGCGAAGACTTTTTGATCAGTATGGAAAACACGGCCTCGATCTCACGATCGGTTTCAATTCAAACGCTACGCGCGCAATGCTTTCGGTAAAGGTGAAAGAAAATGTCCAGCTCATCAAGACGATGGCGGATCGGCATTTTGCGTCGCTTCAGTCGAATGTTTTGAGCGCGATCACGCAGGGAAAGCGTGTCGAAGAAATCGAAAGCATCATCGATGATCGGTTTGCTTCGATGAAATCGAATGCAGATCTGATCGCCCGCGATCAAGTTGGAAAACTAAACGGCCAGCTCACCGAGATGACCCAAATCGAAATGGGCCTCACGCGCTACCGCTGGCGCGGAGTTGGTGATCAACGCGAACGAGAAAGTCACCGCGCTCTCGAAGGCGAAGTGTTTTCTTGGGCAGATCCTCCAGCGGTTGACGGAGAAACCATAAATCCCGGAATGGCAATTCAGTGCCGTTGCTATGCGGAGCCCGTGATCGAAGACCTTCTCGACTGACGAACTCTCAACATGTCTAAAACGAAGCGGTGAAAATCTCGTCACTACGGTGAAAACTATTTTCATCGAGGCAAGATGAGCAAACAAGTTCTACGATTTGATCGCGGAAATTTTGAAACGGCAGAAAGAACTCCGCAAGGATTTCTGCGCGTTCCCGCCTACGTCACACGCGCTGGCGTGTTCACTTACAAAACAGGAAACGGAAAAACCATTCGGGAGTTTCGTCCTGCCACCGAAGTATTCAGCAAAGAATCGATGGACTCTCTCGCTGGATCTCCCGTCACTCTTAAGCATCCACCTGCGATGCTCACTCCAAAAAATGTAAAACAATATCAGGTTGGATACGCAGTCGAACAGCCGCGCCAAGACGGAGATAAAATTTCAATTCCGCTCGTCGTAGCTGACGAAGGTGCGATTAACGCCGTCGAAAAGTCCGGCCTGCGTGAAGTTTCGTGCGGTTATTACGCCGATTCAGTAGCCGAGCCAGGAGAGTTTGAAGGTCAAGCCTACGACTTCGTTCAAAAGAACATTCGCTACAACCACATCGCCATTGTCGAAAAAGGCCGTGCGGGTCGTGACGTGAGAATTCGTCTCGATGCTGCGGATGCCGTCATGAAGCTCGACGCGGAAGAAGTCGAAGAAGAACCAATCATTAACAAGGAACCAGAGGAGGAACTAAAAGTGGAAAACATCACGATTAATGGAAAGGAGTTTCAGGTCAGTCCCGAACTGAAAACAGCCATTTCTACGGAGATGAACAAGTCCAAGGAAACTATGGATGAGTTCACGAAAACAAAGGAGCAGGTCACCAATCTTCAAAAAGAGAAAGATGATCTGACGAAAACTCATGAGGCAACTCAGGCCAAGCTTGATGTCGCCAACGAAGAATTGAAAAAACGTGTGGATTCAACGCCGGATGAAAAGAAAATCCGCGAGCTCGCAAAGTCCCGCATGGGTCTTGAGAAGGTCGCCACTCATATTCTTCCAAAGGATCAAGTGGAAAAGCTTGATTCCATGAATGACACGGAAATCAAGCGGGCTGTGATCATGGTGGATAGTCCCACTGCGCAGCTCGAAGGCAAGTCGGATGTTTACATCGACACGCGCTTTGATTCGGTAGCCGAAAAAGTGCGCGCGCGCGCCGACTTCAATACCAACTTCGGAAAAGCAGTCACCGTTCACGACATCAGAAAAGATGAGGCCCAGCCTAACCCAAACGCCGCGCGGAAGAAGTCGCGCGAGTCGGATGAAAAAGAATGGCAGAAACCTCTATCGGCCACGAAAGCGTAAAGGAGAAAAATCATGAGCCAAACCAGTTATTCGCAAGACATGTCGCCAGTCGCCTTCGAGGGCCAACTGGCTGATAGCGGTTTCACCGACAAAAAAAGCATTCCTTGTGCGGCAGCGATGCCGTTCGGAAAGCTAGTCGTCAGAGACACCGCAGACCTGACCGGCAAGCTTCCGGCAGCCGAAACCGACGTTACGAACAAGAAGAAGGTTCTTGGGCTGTCCATTTCAACCCAAGCACTTCCTCAAGACCCTTCGGTCGCAAACCCGCAGTACCCCACGAAATCCGTAGTTCCCGTTCTTTCCAAGGGACGCGCTTGGGTGAAGGTCGAAGGCAACGTGACACCCGATTCGGATGTCTACGTTCGCTATGCGGCTGGGGGGAATGGGCCTGGAAGCTTTAGCGGTGCGTTGGTTTCCGATGCAACTGCGGTTGTAGCGGGAGCTCGATACCTCACGACAGCACTGGCAAACAATTTCGCGCTTTTAGAAGCGGATTTTTAAACGAAAGGAAGGATGAGCCATGAACAAAAGTTTTGAACAGCTCCCTCACTTGGATGCAGACGAAAGCGCCTTCTTCCAACGTGAACTGGAGTTCATTAAATCAAGGACGTTCGATGTTAAGTACGCAGAGCTAAAGGCCAGAAGGCTTTTTCCTCTGAATCCCGAGGCCGATCCCGGTGCTACCGAGATCACTTATTACCAGTATGACCAAGCTGGGATGGCAAAGATCATCGCAAACTATGCGGACGATCTTCCCCGTGTGGACATCAAAGGTAAGAAGTTCACCTCTTCGGTCAAGGAGCTGGGGGCTGCCTACGGCTACACGATCAAAGAGATCCGTTCCTCGAAAATGGCGAACAAAAAGATCGACCAGCGCAGAGCTAACGCCGCAAGGCGCGCCATCGCGCAGGCCGAGAACAAGTACGCCTTTGCGGGTGATGCCGGAACGGGCCTGCCTGGTTTCCTGAGCAACCCCAACATCAGTTCGGTCACGATTCCGGCTGACGGTACGGGTTCCTCGAAGCTTTGGTCGACGAAAACTCCCGCACAAATCATTCGTGACCTGAACTTGGTGGCAAACACCATCGTCTCGAACACGAAAGGTGTGGAAGTGCCGGACACCTTGCTCTTGCCGGTGGACAAGTACACCTACATTGCAAGCACTCCGCGCTCCGATAACTCCGACACCACGATCCTCAAATACTTCCTGATGAACAATCCGTTCATCAAGAACGTGGATTGGGTGAACGAGCTCACCGGAGCTGGAGCTGGGCCTTCTGATCGGATGATGGCTTATCGCCGTGATCCCGATGCGCTCACGCTTGAAGTACCGTCGGACTTTGAACAGCTCGATGTTGAAAAGAGAAATCTCGAATTCATCATCGACTGCATCGAATCCTTCGGTGGCGTCATCATCTACTACCCGATGAGCGTGGCTTACGGCGACGGAATCTAAACCAAACTCAGTCCGTAGGTTTTCTTCGGACTGAAAAGGAGCGAGACGCGGAACTCGAATTATTGAGGTCGGCACTCCTCCGTTTTGAAAACTTTGAGGAGGAAAAATGATCGTAGTTTACAACCGACCGAATGTTCATTTCGCGTATGGCATCAAGCTGATTCCGGGGACCAACCATATTGATCCGCGGCTTTGGGAGATCGCCAAAAAGGACAGCGAGATTCAGCACTTCATCAAAAATGGCGTGCTGACGCTGCCCCAGGCAGACGAGAAACCAAAAAATCCCGAGAGCACCGTTACCACTCTGACCGAAGAAGAGCGTCAGAAGATGGAAGCTAAGGCTTTCGGAGACAACCGCGAAGGGATTAATCCCAACGCGCCCACGGAGGATTTGAGCGATCTTGAGCCGCTGACTCGTTTCAACGAGAAAAAAGCTCTCGGCATCGTTGCGGAAACTTTCAAAGTCGATCTTCTTCAAGCGTGGCTGACCACCGAAACTCGTTTCAAGGTTAAGCGCGCCATCGAAGAGCAGATTTTGAAAATGGACAAGGTGGGCACCCCCGAGCAGCAGCAGGAGGCGTAATCCAAAATGGAAGCCACTGCGGAGAATATCAAAGCACTTTTTCCTGAGTTCGGAAGCGTGACCGATCAACGAATTGAAAACTTCGTTGAGATCGCCAGCCTTTCCGTCAGTCAAAAGGCTTGGGGTTCAAGCTACGGCACGGGCCTTTCTTATCTCACGGCACATTTGCTCAAGCGAGCTGGTGTGGGTGGTGGGGTTCAGGGAGGAACGTCGCAAGCAGGTGTAGTCACCTCTGAAAAGGTCGGCGAGCTGCAGCGGAGCTATGCGCTTCCCAATTTCTCAGGTGGATCCGCCGAGGATTCGCTTTTGGCAACAACCTCTTATGGCATGGAGTATTTGCGGCTTCGTCGTCAAGTCCTCGTAACCCCGATGGTGACGTGACGATGGCAAAGTTCAAGGTAATCGACAAAGACAGAGGGTGGAAAAAGATCGCAGCAGAGCTCAAGAAAGCTGCGACTAAGCCCTACGTCAAAGTCGGCTTCATTGGTGATAGCGGAGGTGCCGAGCATAAAGATTCGGCACTCACTGTTGCCGGAGTAGCAGCAATCCACGAATACGGCGCTCCCGATCACAATATCCCGGAGCGCAGTTTCATTCGCGGAACGATCGAGGCCCACAGCATCGAAGTTCAGGGCTTTATCGATCACCAGAACAAGTCCGTTTTGCTTCAAAAAATAGACGTGAAGGAAGCACTCGGAAGGCTCGGTCTGTTTGTGGTCGCTCTGATCAAGAACCGGATCGTCAAAGAGCATGTCCCTCCGCCTCTCAAAGAATCCACCATCAAAGCCAAAACCCGCGATGGGAAAACAGGTGAAGTGCCTCTGGTCAATACAGGCCAAATGCTCAATTCCATTCGGCATCAAGTGATTATGGAAGGTGGTAGCGAATGATTGAATCGTTTGCCACCGGCACTTACGACGTGAAACGGCCATCTGCGGATGGCACCTATGTCAACGGCGAATACCAAAAGGGCTCAACCACAGCTCTTCAAGTCACAGGATCCTTGCAGCCACTTACGCCTCGAGAATCCGCGCTTTTGCCAGAGAATGAGAGAAACCGCGAAGCGTTCAAATTCTACAGTGAAGTTGAGCTCTTTCCTGCAACGGAAGATGGGCTTCGCCAAGCAGATATCGTGGAAATCAACGATGAAAGTTTTCTCGTGCGCTCGTGCGAGCGTTGGCGAGATGTTGATCTTCCATATTTCAAATCGATCCTTCTGCGAATGAATGAACAGCCCGAGCCTCCTGAAGAAGAGGAGGAACAACCGTGAGCGCCATTACTTTTGCCGCATTCAAGCTTGCTGTTCATGGTTGGATGGCATCCCAAGTAACTCCGACCGTTCCCGCTGACCGCGTGGTCTGGATGGAGCAAGGAGCGCCGCGCCCGAAGCTTCCATATATCGGGCTGAAAGTTATCGCAGGGCCGCGCATCTACGGCGACGACGATATGAGGCAAACCTCGCCGGGGGTTTACTCCATTGAAGGGCAAAGAGCCTTCAGTGTTTCAGTGAATATTTTTGGAAAAGAAGCTGAAGCCATCGCCTCCCTGATTACGAATGCGATGTCCAAGCCTTCATCTCTTGAAAGCCTGGCCGCGAGCAAGATTGCGCTTCTCACGAGCACGGCACCTCAGAACGTGAGCGTGCCACTTGAAACCAGCTTCGAAAACAGAATCCAGTTCGACATCGATTTCGGCTGCGTAATGGCGGCCACGGATGACGTTGGATTTATCGAACAGACAGGAATTTTGAACACGATGAGCGAAGAGCAGACGGAGATCGGCTGACGCTCGCAAGGAGGAAACTATGAGCTTAGATCAAATTGTAAACGTCGAGATCACCTTGGGCAGCAAATCCGTCACCCGCGCGGGTTTTGGAACCCCACTGGTGCTTGGCCCGAATGCTGATTTCGGCCCCGACATCATTCGAACGTACACCAATCTCCCAGGCGTGGCGGAAGACTTTGAAACCACGGACGAGGAATACATCTGGGCGCAGCGCCTTTTCTCGCAAGAAAAAAAGCCCAAGCAGATCATGATTGGAAAGCGCGGAGCCCAGGTTGCTCAAGTAGAAACACTGACTCCCACGGCCCAAAATACTGCGCTTTATCGAGTCACCATCAATGGCGTGGACTACGAGTTCACCTCCGATGCGGATGCCACCGCAGGAGAAATCGTCGCGGGCCTTCTCGCTCTCATCAATGCGGATACCGACTGCAAGATGACTGCGTCAGGAACGACCACCCTCATACTCACCGCAGATAATGCGGGCGAAGCCAATCAGATATCGGCGACTGTAAATCTGACCATCGTGCACACGACCTCGAATCACGGCGTGATCGAAGATATTCAGGCAATTCAGCAAGTAAACGACGACTGGTACTGCTTGATTCTTACCTCGCGTGAGGAATTCGATGTTCTTCAGGCGGCTTCCTTCATCGAGGCGGTGCGGAAGATTTTCATCGCGGCGACTGAAGAATCTTCGATCAAAACCTCGAGCATTACCGATCTGGGCAGCGCGCTCAAAGGAAAATCCTACAAACGAACCGCTCTACTTTGGAGCGGAGATGAAGAAAGCGGCCCCGATGCGGCATGGTCCGGCCGGAAACTTCCGACCGATCCCGGCTCCGAGCAGTGGCGCTTTGCCAATCTTTCGGGAATCACGGCCGACAAGCTTTCGGCAACTGAGCAAGCCAATCTCGATTCCAAGAACGTCAATCACTACACAACCGTGGGGGGCGTGGGGATCGTTCAAAAAGGAAAAATGGTTGGTGGCCAGTGGATCGACGTCACTCGCTTTCTCGACTGGTTCACCGCGCGCGTTCAAGAAGGCATCTACGGCCTTCTCGTTGCCGTGGAAAAGGTGCCTTACACCGACGGCGGCGTGACCTCTCTTGAGGCGATCGTCAGAGCCAAAATCGAAGAAGGAATTCGCGTTGGAGGAATTTCGCGGGAGGACGGCTACGTCGTCACCTCGCAGAAGGTTGCCGATGTGGATCCGCAAGATCGTCAAGACCGAATTTTCCCAGACATTGAATTTGAATTCCGGCTCGCTGGCGCGATCGGCGAAGTCACGGTCAAGGGATTTGTTTCAGTTTAACTAGGAGGAACTTTTAAATGAAAACATACGATCCAAGCCAAGTCGTAGCAACAGTGGGAGGAAGGCCCCTAGCGGGTTTTGCTCCCGGAACATTTATCGAGGCCGAGCGATCTGAGGATGCCTACGCCATGACCGTCGGAATCGACGGCGAAGGAACCCGATCGAAATCGAACAACAAATCTGGAACGGTGAAATTCACACTCCTCTCGAGCAGCGATTCGAACGACGTGCTTTCCGGGTTTGCTGCAGCCGATGAGCTCAACAACGGTGGGCTCGTTCCAGTGCTCATCAAAGATTTAAGTGGTCGCGCGCTTATCGCGTGCGAGCAGGCTTACATCAAAAAGCTTCCGGTTCTTGGCTTCGAAAACGAAGTCCGAGAGGTCGAGTGGACGCTTGAAACCGACAACCTCGCTCTCTTCTTGGGAGGTAATTAATGCGGTTTGAAGAGCAATTTGAAATCGACGGAGAGAACTACAAGGTCAAACACTTCTCGGCCACGCGCGGGACAAAGATTTTTGCGCGCCTCGTGAAGTTTGCCGGTGATCCCATTGCAAAATTCTTGAGTGCCGGAAAAGCAATCAAAGAAAACGACGATGCGGCCGCAAACGCTGTTTTAGGCCATGCCATTTCAGCTTTGAGTGCCCGAATCGACGAGAACGAAGTCGAAACTCTCATCAAAGACATTCTGGATTCCGTCCAGGTGATCGAGGCGAAAAGCGGAAAGCTCCGCGGCGTCGGCGCTGAGTATTTCGACGTCCATTTCCAAGGGCGCATCGGCCACATGTTCAAAGTCGTCGGAAAGGCTGTGGCGTTTCAATATAGCGATTTTTTAGGCGATCTCGCGGGGCTGCAAGGGCTGCAAAGCCTCGCGGGGGCGAAGTCGGAAGCAGCAGAGTCCCCGAGCACCTGATCTGGCCCGTATGGAGGGTGATTATCTCAGGGATGGCGACGCTTCAGGAGGTTGAAGAGCACTGGTCGGTTCTCGATCTCTTGGATGCGAATGAGGCACTGGATCTCGACCAGGAAGCGAAACGAAAGGCGGAGGAAAGAGCTGCCAAGGGGCGAAAATGATTGTCCGAGAACTTTATGCAAAGCTGGGACTCGACTTTGACGATACCAAGCTCAAGAAGGTCGAAGAAAAACTCGACGGTCTAAAGGGAACCCTGAAGACTATTGGGATTTCCGTCACCGCGGCCTCAGCAACTCTTTTCGGCTTTGCAAAGTTCACCGCTGACGCTGGCGAAGAAGCCAGCAAAGCAGCTCAAAAACTCGGCATCAGCGTTGGAGCTCTCCAGCGTCTTCAAACCGCCGCATATCTAGGCGACATTTCTCTCGATTCTCTTCAGCAAAGTCTCGGTGTTCTCTCTCGCCAACTTGTTTCGGCAAGGGATGGATCAGCTGAATCCGCAAAAGCACTTCGCAAGGTGGGCCTTGATGCGCGCGTCTTCGGTGGACAGCTTCCCACCACTACTCAGGCGCTTACAGCAATAGCGGATCGTTTCGCAGCGATGCCCGACGGAGTTGAAAAATCAGCTCTGGCGATGGAACTCTTCGGCCGCGCTGGACGCGACATGATTCCCTTTCTGAATAAAGGTTCTGCTGAGATCACAAAGGCTGCGGCCCTGGCGGACAAGTACGGAACCGTTCTCAGTGACGTAGACGTCGAGATGGCCAATGAATTTAACGACACAATCAAAGAAAGCACGCTTGCGCTCAAGGGTTTAAGAAACATTCTTGGCATTGGACTGATCAAAGTGATCAAGCCGCTTGCCGTGCGGTTCAACGACTTCATTTCTGAAAACCGTGTGCGCTTGGCCGAGAAGATCAAGTTTGTTTTCGACGGCATGGCCCGGTTCGTTCAAATCGTATGGCGAGCCATGACCGCGCTTGTGGAATCTGTGGGCGGATTCATCGACACCTTTGGTGGGATCGAGAAGATCGCCTTGATGCTTGGAACCATCGCAGCGGTCTTCCTGGGGGGCAAACTTCTCTATGGAATTGGCTCTGTTGCCCTGGCTGTATGGAATGCGGTCGCGGCATTCGTGGCAATGGATCTCGCGGCACTCGCAATTCCTATCGCCATCGGCGCGATAGCTGTTGCCGTTGGGCTTTTGATTGACGACATCATCACGTTTTTCCAAGGGGGCGAAAGCTATTTTGGAAAGTTCCTCGCGAATTTTCCAGTTCTTGGAAAGGCCATCTTAGGTACATTTTCACTCATAAAAACCGCAGTGATGGACGTCGCAAGCGCGCTTTCCGTCATCTTCGGCTGGATCATGAAGGTGGCAAGTGCCGTTGGAAACTTTCTCGCGCCTGTATTTGCGGCTCTTGGGAAAGCGATCACTTGGGCTGGAGGAAAACTCGGAAATGCTCTCGGCGAGTTCGATACGACCGGAGCCTATGACATTCTTCTAAAGAACGCTTCTCCAACTTCGTCACCCACAACATCCACTTCCAACGTGCAAGCGCCCGTGCGCGTGGACTCGAGCATGACTTTTAACGTCGGCCCGAATGTGGATCCGACAACCGTAGCTCCTAAACTTCAAAACTCAATTGACGAAGGGTTTTCGGCTCTCATCCGAAAGGCCAATAGTTCCTATCTTGGGGAAGGAGCACCAGTTTACTAATGGCACTCCTATCTCTACTCACAGGCGAACCCGTTAGAACGAAATTCCGAAGCCAGGACTTCGCGGCCGACCTGTTTCTTGTCGACGCAACGATCACCGAAGTTCCAACGTATGAATCTGACATCACGGAGCACGCCGTGGAGGATGGGCCAGATGTATCCGACCACATTCGACCGAAAAATATCTCTCTTGAAATCGACGGTGTTATTTCATCAACACCACTCAATCTCAGTGCCCAGGCGCAGGGGCTTGTCTCGGCCGCGGGAAGCATCCTCGGCTCCCAGCTCGGGGGATTCGGATCCGCTGCCGGAGCGATCGGCGGAGGTTTTGCGGGGGCTGCTCTTTTTTCAGAAGCCGACGATCCAGCCAAGGTTGCCCACGACATGCTTACTTCGATTTGGAAAAACCGAAGACTTGTCACTGTGGTTACTGGCCTAACTCAGTACGAGAACATGGCGATTCAGTCGCTTTCATTTCCACGCGATCAAAAAACCGGAAAGCAGCTCCACTTTCGCGCAACACTCAAAGAGGTCAGAAAAGTCAGCGCGAAATCGGTCGCCATCAAAAAGGTTCAGCCATCTGTTAAGCATACAGCCCCGAGCAAGGCAGATCTTGGAAATCAATCTCCAACCCCAGCGCCGAACGTGCGGTCGAGTCTTGCAGTCAAAATCGGAAACTTTTTCGGAGGTGGAAATTGATTCTTCAAATTCCAGTTCGCTCCGACATTCCCGCTTATGAATTCCAGATTACGCTTGAAGACACACCTTATCGCTTGTCGTTTCGCTACAACCGCAGACGTGAGCGTTGGGCAATAGACATAAAAAACCAGCAAGGCGGCTCGCTTCTTTCTGGCGTGCCCATTCTGGTCGGCTCCGATTTGACATCCCGATTTCGCACTGACGGCGGCCCTCCTGGTCGTTTCTTTGCCGTCGATTCTTCAAATCAAGACCTCCCGCCGACAGAGGCAGACCTCGGAAACCGTGTGCTTCTTTACTACGAGGAGGCCGACGGTGGATAGCCAAGAGCTTTTTGAACGATTCTCTGTCCTGAATTTTGGCCCCGAAGGGAGCAAGGGGCAGAGCTATGCGAGCCGTATTTACTCTGAAGATCCGAGCGATCCTGGGACTCCGGGGTTTCGTATTGGCTTTAAAATCGAAAAAGATTTCTCAGCCACGGTCAACAAGGCCGAGATCCGCATTTACAATCTGACTTCCGCTTCGCGCGGGCTTGCAGAAAACCCGGAGAATATCATCGAGTTGTTCGCGGGTTATGGGAAAGAACCGAAACTTCTTTTCCGAGGGAACCCATCGCGCGTGATTTCAAGTATCGGCGGCCCAGACTCGGTCACCACCTTTGAGGTGGGTGACGGGCTCAAGTCCTTCCAAAACTCTCGTGTAGACGTGAGTTTCAAGCAAGGAACCCCGGTCACTGACGTTTTCCAAACTCTCACAAATGCAATGGGTCTCGCTAAGGGCGAACAGCGTGAAATTCCACCGAAGACATTTCCTGGCGGGCTTTCACTGTCAGGCCCCGTGCGTGATCACATGAACTATCTCACTGGAAAGCTCGACCTGGAATGGTCGATTCAAAACGGAGCCGTACAGATTCTTCCGAAGGGAAAGTCGACAACGCAAGCCGCTTTCTTGCTTTCGCCGGAAACGGGCCTCATCGGAAGTCCGAATAAGAAGGACAAGGGCCTTGAAGTCGTCAGTCTCCTCCAGCCAGAAATAAACCCAGGCCGAACCGTTGAGATCAAAAGCAAGTTCGTCAATGGTCAGTTCCGCGTCGAGAAAGTCTCGCACGAGGGAGATACCGCGGACACAGCTTGGTTTACGAGGATTGAAATCGAATGAGTGATTCAAACTTTTCTCCTCAGATTGAAGAGCTCCTAAAGAACGCAATCGAGCAACGCCTTGTTCAGCTCCATACGTCTATGCCAGGAGTGATTGCTAAATACGATCCGCAAAAACAGGTTGCCGATGTTCGTCCCGCGATCAAACGGAAATACCCTGACGGAAAAGTTGTCGAGCTTCCACTTCTAACAAACGTTCCAGTTGCTCACCCGCGCGCGGGTAAGGCGCGCATTCATCTTCCTCTCAAGGAAGGCGACTCAGTAGAAATCTGTTTTAGCGAGCGGAGCATTGAGCAATGGAATGCCAAAGGCGGCATTGTCGATCCCGAGGATCCAAGAAAACACCACCTTTCGGATGCCTATATAAAACCGTGTTTCTACCCAAGCAAAGATCCATTTTCGGTCACGGAGCCAAATGCGATCGAGATCGTTAACGATACCGCTGAAGTTTTCATCAAGCCAGATGGCACCGTCTCGATCAAAGGAAGTTCGCTCCTCCTTGGCGATCACTCTCTTTCTGAATTCGTGGCTATTGCGTCAAAAGTAAAACAAGAAATCGAGGCGCTCAGAACCTGGGCGGCTTCTCACACGCACCCATACGTCGATACGCCCGTCGGAGCTGCCGTCACCAGTCCACCGCCATCACCACCACCAATGGTGAACGACATGGGTAGCGCGAAAGTAAAGGTGGCCACATGAGTGACTTAAAACTTGGAGTTGATGGCGATCTTGAAATCAAGAACAGCGATCTACAGCTTACGACAAGCGACGATGCCGTAAGGCAGCACCTACAGCAGCGCCTTCGCACGTTCTTGGGCGAATGGTTTCTCGATCTCGACGTGGGGGTTCCTTACTTTCAGGACATTCTCGTCAAGAACCCGAACATCAATCAGATCGACGGAATCCTAAAACAAAAAATCTTAACCACGCCAGGGGTGGTCGAACTTCTGAGTTTCACCATGAACTTTGACCAATCAGCAAGGAGTCTCAGCATCGAGTTCGAATACACGTCTTACTCCGGCGAAATCAACTTTTTCACAGAGACTTTCGGGGGGTGACCAGTGGCTTTCGGACTATCAGCAACAGGACTTGAAATTAAACGACTGGCCGACATCAAGCCGGAAATCGAAGAAATCCTTCGCCAGCGTCTTGGAAACGCGATCAATCTTTTGCCGGAAACAGTTTTCGGTCAGATCGTCGGGATCTACTCAGAGCGCGAAGCCGAAGTTTGGGAGGTCGTAGAAGACGTCTACCATTCCCAATACCCGGATGATGCCGAAGGAGTGAGCCTCGACAATGCTGTAGCCTACAACGGAATTCGAAGGCTTCAGTCGGCAAAGTCAATCCAAAGGAATCAGCTCCTCTTTGGCGACTCGGGCACGACTGTTCCGGTGGATACGCAGTTTTCCGTAAATGGAAATCCAGATGCAAAATTCAAAACAAGAAATTCTGCAACGCTTGGCGCGGGTTTGAATGCGATTCAAGAGATCACCTTTGCCAGCGTTCCCGATGCAGGAACTTTTACTCTCTTTCATCGCACCCAAGAAACGGTTGCCATCCCATTCGACGCTCTCGCATCCGACGTGCAGGACGCTCTAAATGGGCTTCCTCATCTGAGCGGCGTGGTCGTTACGGGCGATTTCACCGCTGGATTCACTGTGGAGTTTGATGATGACGATGGCCTTCAGGCCCAAGAGCTCGTCACCTTGGGAGCTAACTCCCTGACCGATGCTTCGGTTCCGGTTGCCGTTAGCACCGCACATACGCAAATCGGCGAAGAGCAGGCTCTTGTGGATCTTGAGGCTGTCGAGGCTGGCCCCGTTGATGCGCCAATCGGAACACTCACCGTGATTGATACTCCAGTTTCCGGTCTGAATCGCACCATCAATGTTGAGGCAACAGTGATTGGGCGTAACCGAGAAAATGACGTTCAACTCAAAACAAGACGCGAGGAAACACTTGCGGTGGGCGGAAACGCTACGATCGAGGCCGTGCGTTCCAAGATCAAAAACTTGGAAGGCGTTGCCGATGCTTTTGTTTTCGAGAATGACACTCTCATTACCGACATCGATGGCAGACCTGGGAAATCCTATGAGTGTGTCGTTGACGGTGGCGACGAAGATGCCATTGCCGACGTGATTTGGAAGTCAAAGCCAGGAGGAATCCGCACGTTCGGCCAGCTCACCAAAAACGTCGTCGATTCTCAGGGTGTGACCCGCGTGATCCGCTTCAGTCGACCAACCCAAGTTCGGATCTATACAAGCCTTGATCTCACAGTGGACGTGGCAACCTTCCCCGTGAACGGAGCCATCAAAGTCAAAGAGCTCATCCTTGAATGGGGCGCGGCCCTCGGAATCGGTAAGGACGTCATTGTCTACCCGCAACTCGTGGCCCAGCTTGCTTCCGTTCCAGGTATTCTCGACGTGCGTGTGCGTATTGATACGTCTCCTGTTTCGGTGACGCCGAACGATCCCGCGGTCGATGACAATATTGATATTCAACCTTTTGAAGTGGCCTCCTTTGCGGATGGAGACACGGTGGTGAACGTCCTATGAGTTCAACCTATATTTCTGACCACATTGAGCGCGCAAAAGAACGACTGATTGAGCAGTACAAGGGAAAACCCAAGATTGAAGGCGTGGTTGAAGCCGTTGTCGCGCCCTTGCAGGAGATTGAGGACGTGCTCGATCAACTGAAAGTCGAGCGATGGATCGAATCCGCAGTTGGCGTGCAGCTCGATAAAATCGGTCGCATTGTCGGTGCCGAACGTGAAATTGGGCAGAATGATGACGACTTCAGGCTCGTGGTCAAAGCCCAGATCATTATGAACCTCAACCAAGGAACGCCAGAGGAAATCATCGCGGCCGCGAAGTTTTTCATTGGGGCTGCATTCATCTGGTATCTGGAAGTTTATCCAGCCGCCGTTGATATTTTCTCTTCAACCGTAATTCCAGAACCCCAACGAGCAAAGATTCGGGCACAGCTAAAGAAATTTCTCCCCGCTGGAGTCTCACTCGATTCCTTCGGACAGTTCGATGAAACAAACCCTTTTATTTTTAACGGAGGATCAGGCTTTGGCGACGTGAACGACCCCGACGCCGGAGGCCTCCTAGCAGACCTTTATTGAGGAGCGTGAAATATGGCTATTCCAAAACCAACCGTAGCAAGACTTGATTGGGTTCCTTCGGCAGATCCAGATAAAATTTCTGAACCGTCGGGATCCAAAAAAACCCAAGGCTGGTCGCCGAACGAGCCACTTCCTGCGCAGCAAGAAAACTGGATTCTCTACAGCTTGAGTCAGTGGCTCAAATACTTTGAAGACCTGACGGACAAGAATCCAGAGAAAGTAGTCGCAACGCTCGGCACTCCGTCGCAAGTGACGAGTGGTGACGCTGATTTTAGTGCGCCTCAAGATGCTTACGATGCAGCGGCTACCGCTGGTGGCGGTGTGATCCGCGTTCTTGATGTCACCGTAATTGGAAACCTGACGGCGAACTCCAATCACGGAATCGTTTTCATTGGCCTGGGCGCAAAGTCGGTCATCCAGGGCGTCATCACCGTGAGCGGAAACAAAAACGCCATGCGGGATTTGACGATCGATGGAAACATCTCGATCTCTGGATTCGACAACCTCTTTGATATTCACCAAACGAACTCCGCGACCTTTGCCAACACGGGGGCCGACAGAAACCTCTATCGAATCAATAAAGGCACAGCAGGTACGATCCTAAACGGAGGTCAGCAGTCAAACCTCGTTGTTTCAACAACACCCTTTCAAATCACCGAGGCTCACAACGGCATGACGCTTCTCGTGGACGTTTCAACGGCCGCAAAGACCGTGATCCTGCCACCGCCGAGGAAGGGCTTTCGGGTGCGAATCAAAGATCACACCGGAAATGCAGATATTAACCCAATCACAATCCAGCGAAACGCAGCCGAGCTGCTCGAGAGACTGGCGGCAAACTTCATTCTGGATGCCGCTTTCGGACAGAAGCAAGTTGGCGCGGATGGAACAAATTACTTTTTCGAGTAAAGGAGCAAACTATGGCTAAGGTAAAAAAGGTTTTCAGTGCGGATGGAACTCTGGTCATTCCCGCGGGCGTAAAGTCCGTGCGGGCCAGAAAGATTTATCGCCATAGCCTTCTCAAGTTTTGGGGCTATGAAAACATGGGAGACTTCGCCAACGGCTCTGGATTCGTTCATTTCCTTGATTTCGACAACAATATGTATGGCTGGGGCATGAACGGAAACTTCTTCGGCACTCAGGGTTTTACTGGAACAAACGATACTGCTGACCAGTCTGTTCCGAAGCTTGTGTCGGGTGGAAAAAAATGGCGAAGGCAAGCTGCAGGGATTGCAAACCCCGCTGGAATTACGCTCGATGGAGACCTTTTCACTTGGGGAGCAAACCAAGGGGGCTCGGTTGGAAATGGCACCACGACGTCGGCATTTAGTTCGCCCGTGATGGTTGTCGGCGGCCTGAAATGGAAAGAAGCAAGATGCCCTTGGGGAATCACTCTTACTGGTGACCTTTATATGTGGGGATTCAACGGCATGGGAGCACTTGGAGGAGGCTTTAACACGCCGGATATGACGAGCTCGCCTGTGCTGGTGATTGGTGGAAATAAGTGGCAAAAGGCCATCACCACCGGAAACCTTACCTTTGGCCAGGATATCAATGGCAATTGGTGGTCATGGGGACGAAATATCCCATTCTTTGGAGATGGTGGCGGCGAACTCGGAGCAGGACTAGATCCGGCTTCCGTTGCGGCTGTAAGCTCTCCTGTTGCAATCGCGGGAGGACACAAGTTTCGAGAAATCATTCCAGCATTTGCTGGCATTTGGGCAATTACGGAATCCAATGATCTCTATGTCTGGGGGGCAGGCGCTCCTTTTTTCGACGCAAATGCTGAAGGGACGATTGTCGAATCTACACCTTTCATCATCGTGAACTATGTTGCCTACAGTTCGCCTGTGTTGATTACTGCGTATGGGAAGATTAAAAAAATTGCGCCGATGTCGGGCGTCGGTGATCCAATCCAGGGACTCCCATCCGCGGGCGCACGCAAGATGCTCGCTGAAGACGGAACCTTGTGGTCTTGGGGGTGGGACGGAATATTTTTTCAGTCTTCCTGCGGAAATGGACTCCCCGAGGGCTCGTCAACACCTGTCATCATCATGCCTGGGAAGAAATTCAAATTTATCTCGTTTAACAACTCCATGAGACATTGGGTGATCGAGGACAATGGCGACATGTGGGCCTGGGGTGAAAACGGAAATGGAGCTCTCGGCATCGGGATCCACAATGAGATATTCGAATTCCGTTCAACTCCAACTTTGGTTGCTGGCGGAAAGAAATGGGATTGGATTGTCGATAATGCCGCGGGTTTGATCGCAAAAGCAACAGACGGAAGTCTCTGGACGTGGGGAACCACCATGTTCAGTAACGCCGCGGGTTTTCCAAACAACATCAGCTCGCCAGTTCCCGTGCGAAATGGCCTCTTCTTTAAAGAGGGTGAAGAGTACGAACTAAATGAAATCGGAGTTACGCCTGGAAGTTCTTATGCCGTGGTGGTGACCACTGGATTTCCTCGCATCGGCGACACCTCACTCGGCACGCATCCATATGCGGATCGGATTGAGGTGGAATACGATATTTAGGCGTCGAGAGTTCGACGTGTTGAAAATGAAGCGGTGAAGAAGTCCATGCGGTGTCGGAATATCAACTCATACGCATGGAAACGAAAGCACCACCGCGAGTTGTCCTCCCTGCGAGGATGGTTCCTTCATTCAACGTCAAAGAAGCCTTCGACCGCAAAGTCGAACGAAACTTTTTAATCAATACCTGGGGAGGTCTTGGAGATCAGGTTTGTGCAGAACCCGCCATCCGATACGCGCTTAAGGCGTTTCCTCAATGCGCAATCTCCCTTGCAAGTCGTCAACCCGACCTCTTCACTCATCTTCACTTCAAAGAAGTTTTCGATACCCGAAAAGTAAAACCAGTTTTTGATAACTACATGGTTTTTCAATCGATCGTCGACCCAAGCCATCTGCTTTGGGAATTTGTTTCGCACATGATTTCCCACTGCGTGGATTTTCCTTCGATATGCATGTTTCGCTGTCAGCTTCCTAACGCCGACAAAGAGATCAAACTGCCGAACCATCCCTTTGAAAACCCAATTGTAGGACAGGTGCTCGAGTTTGGGAAACAAGCGATTGTCATCCACGCTGGCAAACATTGGCCCTCCAAGACCTTTCCGAAAGAGTATTGGAATGAACAAATTCGTGCATTTCAGCGCGAAGGGTTCAAGACCGTTCTCATTGGCAAAGAGGGTTTTGAGGTCGGCAGCGGGAATGTGGGGTTTGTCGATGTAGATCCAGAGGGTTCAATCGATCTTAGAAATCAAATGTCGATGAAGGATCTGATTTCGCTTCTGAAAAATTCGCACTTTCTCTTCTCGAATGATTCAGCCCCAATTCATATCGCAGCCGCGGGAGATGCCTTCATAGGTTTCGTCGCAAGCTGCAAGTATCCTGATTACATAACCCACTGGCGCAATGGTCAGTTCGGATACAAGACGAAAAACTTCGGGCGTGATGGGGTTTGGAACTACATGAATCACTCTCCAGTTCAAGAAACTGAAGTGAAAGCCGAGGAACTCCCTCCGGGCCTCATGGAAAAGATTCTTCCTAATCCCATCGAAGTCGCACAGTTTTTCAGAAAACTTCGGGAGGACAGTCATGGACATTAAAGAAAAATTTAATTCCCAGCCCTGGGCCAAGGCCCTTTCTTATCGCAAAGATGCATTTGCGTTCATGATCGATCACGTTGAAAAGTCTGCGGCACTCGGGCTCAATCAAATTATAGAAACTGGAACCGCGAGGACTCCCGGCAATTGGCAAGGAGACGGACAAAGCACTCTCATTTGGGACTGGCTTGCCGCGGAAGTCAACGGCACCAAAGTAATCTCGATCGACATCAATCCTAAAGCTGTTGAAAATGCCCGTGAGCAAACGAACAGAGTAAAATACATCGTTGGCGACTCTGTTGAAAAGCTTCGAACCCAGACGACAAAGACGATTTCAAAAGTTTCTCTCCTTTATCTCGACTCACTAGATTTCGATTGGGGGCTCCCAAATGTCGCTGCCGATCACAGTCTAAAGGAGCTTCTGGTTGTGTGGGATCAACTTCCTTCCGGTTGCCTGATCGTCGTTGACGACTGCCATAGCCCCTATCGTGGAAAGCAAACTGCGATTGCGTCATTTATGGCGAACCAGGGGATCAGTCCTGCGTTCTCTGGATTTCAGATGGGATGGATCAAGCCCTAAGACAGCGTTGAGCATTTAACACGTTTAAAACGAAACATTATGCGACGAAATTCCCACCGTTAGCATTTAGTCATAGATGACAAATCGGGAACGAACGGACGCAAATACCATCAAGCTCAAGCCTCTGCACTTTGCAGCAATTCAGACTTTTATAGCTATCGTGGTCGGCGTCTCTTCGTTCTTCTTTTCTGGCGCAAGTAAAATTACTTCCTTCGTCGTCGCAGTAGAGAACCGCTACGCCACGAAAGAGATGCTTCAGAGCGAAGCCACTCAGCGAAAAACCGATAACGCGCGCATCGAGCAAATGATCCGCGATCAAAGCGGCAAGATCGATTCCATCTACAACATTTTGATTACCGGAGGAGTGAAAGCCACCGGAGTTTCAAAAGGCAGTCGTTAACCAATCCATAGGAGGATCCATGAAAACCACACTCAAAAACATTTTTCTTTGCCTGACGATGATGCTCTTCGCAGTCTTCGCGTTCGCGCAGGACACCGTTCCGCAACCCGTAGACACGGTCGAGGGCTTTTTCAGTCAGACGCTCACGTTTATTAAGCAATTCGGCGGGCTTCCGTGGGTGCTCAAGATCGCTGGAATTTCCGCGATTCTGATTTCTACTTTTAAAGTGAGCGCGATCCGCGAACTTACCTGGGACAAGCTGGGGAATGCCAAAGTATGGGCGGCTCCGGTTTTGGGCCTCGTCTTCGGCGTACTCTCGCTTGGAACAAACCTTACGCTGGCAAGCGCGCTGGCCTATATCTCGGCAGGCGCGGGCGCGATCATTCTCCACGAGCTATTAGATTCCATCAAAGCGATTCCGGGGCTTGGGAGCATTTGGGTTTCGATCATCGACGTCATTAAGTCTCTACTCGGTGGCGCTAAAACTTCGTAAGTCCCATGACTAGGGACGAATATGTTGAATCCATAAAGTCGGCCTTCGTTCTTCTCGGAACCAAGGCCGTAATGACAGAGCTTGTGGCTCTCACGGGATTTTTCGGCCTTCCGCTCATCAGTTCCATCACTAATTGGGTGATCTCCAAAGTTCTGACCATCGTTGCAACGAAAGCAGAAACCCAAATTTTCTTCTTCTTCATCGATATGAGGGTTGCCGATCAGGGCCGCGACTTCGAAGCGGCCGCGCTCAATTACTGGAAAATCCAACAATCAGGAAACGAAGCTGCGCGGAAGGAGGCCGAAGGTGAACTTATCAAAAAGTTTGTTCCTCTCGTTAAGTTTGCTTCTTAGTGCGTGCGCGACCACGCCTCCCGACGTGCCGATCTGCACAGAGTTTTCGATGACTCGCGGGTTCTGCACCAACACGATTTCGGACAAATCCTTTTTCATCGATGAGGAAAACAAGCTCGAAGGAAAGACGTGGTGGGAGCTTCGCCCGACCATGATTCAAGTGCCGATCACCTCTTGGGTGAAGATCAAAGCCTTCATCATCAAGGTCTGCAAAGAAAAAGGAAACTGCGGCGACAACATCGCTAATTGGGAACGCCGGGTTTTCGATCTCGACAAACAAATTCAATCAAAAGGGCTGCCGTAGACGGCGCTCATAAAGGAGTTTTCTCATGGCAAAAGTAAAACTACAGGAGGGCTCCTCGGGTGACGAGGTCAAGGCTCTCCAAAGCCGCTTGCGCGAGCTCGGTTTTTACGGCGGCAATATCGACGGAGAATTCGGGCCGATCACCAAGCGCGGGATGTTACTGTTTCAGAAAGCTAAAGGGCTCAAGCAAGACGGGATCGTTGGGCCTCAGACCTGGGCAGCTCTTAAAGTTCCAGAGGGACCCAAGAGCGATGCGCGCGTGCCTAAGCGCCCGCGGAACTATACCGACGTGAGAACGATCTTTGGGGATCCTCTCTCGGCCGGATGGCAAAGCGCGAACCTGGCCTTTTGTGAAGTGGCTCCAATTCTCAAAGCCTTCCCGGTTAAGAAAAATTCAACGGTGAGAGGTTTCTACTGCCACAAACTTTTGGTTTCCGTTTTTCAGGCGGTATTCGAAGAGATTTGTTTGGCTGGTCTTGCTGACGAAGTGAAGACCTTCGATGGTTGTTTCAACATCAGAAAGATCCGTGGCTCGAGCACAAGCATGAGCCTGCACTCGTGGGCCATTGCGATCGATCTGAACTACAAAGGCAACGAGCTCGGAAATCCTAAGCCCGAAATGAGCCCGAAGATCATTGCGATTTTTGAAAAACACGGCTTTTATTGGGGCGGCAACTTCACGCGGGAAGATGGCATGCACTTCGAGTATTTCGATCGCTGACGTTGAGACGCTGCGACCCAATTCCCACTAAGGCTGACTCACAACGCGATTGAGAGCGACTTTCGTAAACTTAAATGCTAGCTTAAGTTCTCAATTGTATTGAGAGAAATTGCGAAAGGAGGGGGTAAAGAAAGTGCTTACAGCGGCGGATGTCTCGTTTTCAAATTTGGCCGCTACAGTTTGTTTCTGTTTCGCCATTCTTCATACCTTCCTTGTAAAAAGATTTCAACGCATCGCGCACAATTACGCTCCTGGATCTGTGGGAGAGAATCTGTTCCATCTGCTTGGCGAGGTGGAGGTTGTATTCGGACTATGGGCGGCACTTTATCTTCTGATTTTCATGTTCGCAGATGGACTCAAAGGCACCATTCATTATTTGGAAGGACGAGACTTCACGGAACCAGCATTCGTTTTTGTCATTATGACCGTCTGCTCCACGCGCCCCATCCTAGAGCTTGCAGGCAGGCTCATCGATTTTGTATCACGCTCAATCCCCCTTCCCAAGCCGGTTGCATTCTATTTCACAGCACTCACCGTAGGGCCTCTCCTCGGGAGTTTTATTACCGAACCGGCCGCTATGACCGTGACTGCTCTCATACTTCTTGAGCGCCTCTATAGTCGTGGAGTCTCTGAAAAATTGATGTACGCAACCATCGGACTTCTTTTCGTCAACGTGTCAATTGGTGGAACATTGACCCCATACGCTGCCCCTCCAGTGCTGATGGTGGCCAGTAAGTGGAATTGGGGGCTCGAGTTTATGCTGACCCACTTCGGGTGGAAGGGAATCGTTGCTTCGGTGATTTCTACGGCGATTGTGACCTATCGTTTCCGCGACGAGATTTCGAAGATAAAGTGGAGCAAAGCGAATAAGGCGGACGGCCGTTTACCCATTTGGGTAGTTGCAGTCCATCTCATGACTCTATTTCTCATCGTGGCGGCCGCGCACTATATGGTGCTCTTTATTGGATTGTTTCTATTCTTCTTGGGACTTGTAACAGTGACCAAGGAGTATCAACACAGTCTCAAACTGCGCGAGGGGCTCCTTGTAGCGTTTTTTCTCGGAGGATTAGTCGTTCTGGGCGGACCTCAACGGTGGTGGCTAGAGCCAATCCTGACCAAGCTGTCCGCGTTGCCCCTGTATCTGGGCGCGATGGGCCTGACAGCAATCACAGATAATGCCGCGCTGACATATCTTGGCTCTCAAGTACCGTCTCTCTCCGAATCCTCTCGATATGCTCTTGTGGCAGGAAGCGTAGTGGGCGGCGGACTTACAGTGATCGCCAATGCGCCGAATCCTGCTGGATATGGAATTCTCAATTCGTCTTTCGGAGAGGATGGGATCAGCCCACTCTCTCTTTTCACTAACGCGCTTATTCCGACTCTGACTGCGGCATTGATCTTCTGGTTTTTATAGGCTCGATGATCAGGAAGATTTTTGGACAAATACCCAGAATTCTCCATCCTCAGTTTTTTCTGAATCTGAATTCATGGCGTGGGAGCTGGTAAAACATGGGCAACGACCTTGACTTTCTTGCCATGCCAAGCGGCGTAGCTGGCGATCAGCCCCGACAAAATAAAACCCTTATAGCCAAGCTTCATGAATACCCATGCACCGATGGCCGATCCCACGACAAAGGCCAAGATGGAACCCAAGCGGAGATAGTTGGCTCGCATCTCATCTTGGAAAAGATTCTTTTTCAGATCAAAAGTAAAAACGCGAGCAAGACCAAGTCCTAAATCAGTCGTCAGCCCCGATAGGTGCGTGGTTCTAACAGAACGCCCAGAAGAAGATGTGATTGCACCATTCTGAAGTCCACTTGCGAGACAAAGAAGAACCATAAGCATGTAGTTTTGCTTAAGACCGACGTCACCAAAGCTCCCGAACTGAAATAGCACGCCGCCAGTAGCAGCTAAAAACAAACATGCGGCGCTGAGTCCCATCACCCAATCAAAGTGAGGTTTACTTCCCCGATGAATCGGACGATCAATCAATAGACCCGCGATGAATGCGCCCATCAAAAAAAAGAGTGGGACTGAAAGAATTCCAAGGGCTGCTTCAATTTGGTGGCTTGAAACATCGACGCCAAAGAGAGTTGCGAAGCCAGTGACGTGGCTTACAAATTTTCCCGTCGCAAGAAATCCCCCGGCATTAATGCAACCTCCATTGAAACTAAGCATGAACCAGTGGAGCGCAACACGATTGCTAGGGGTTTGATCAAATCGATGATTAAACATTTCAAAAACTGATCCTCTGGAAGATCACCGCTCAATATGATGAATCTCCTCGCTTTTTTGGGTTTATAGGTGAGAAAAATGTGTACCACTTATTGCAACTTGTTGCAATAACGATTAACTTAAAATGGGTTCGCGTGAGCGCCGCAAAAACCCCGGATTCGCTGGGAGATCGATCATCAAAGCAAAATCCGACGCGAGGAGGAACAGATATGAGTGAAGATCGATGCCCGAAATGCAATTCAGAAAATATTTATCCCGATCGGGATCTCTGGGTCTGCCCAACATGTGCTCATGAGTGGATGAAAGGTGCGACAACGGCAATCTCGACGACCGAAGAAGTCGCAGACACCGCCATTCGGGATGCCAATGGAAATGTTTTGAGCGATGGAGACTCTGTGGTGGTCATCAAAGATTTGAAGATCAAAGGCTCTTCAAGCTCCGTAAAAGGCGGAACCAAGGTTAGAAATATCAGGCTCACCGACGGCGACGGCGGACACAACATCGCCTGTAAAATCGATGGAATTGGTTCGATCAATTTGAAGTCCGAGTTCGTCAGAAAAGCATAGTTACGAATGAAGATTTCGGTTCAAGTTAAAACAAATTCGAAAGTTGAATCAGTCGACAGGCTGCCCGACGGGAGCTACCTTGTGCGCGTTCATGTTCCTCCGGTGGATGGAAAAGCAAATGAGAGGATCGTTGAGCTCCTTGCAGATTACTTCGATTCACCTAAAGGCCGGATCGAGATCGTTTCTGGATTTAAGGGTAAGAACAAAATATTTGAAGTGAGGGATCGGTAGTTGCCCTAGTGCTTTGTGCTTTTCGGAGGATCGATGGCATGGTCGATAGCTATATAGATGGCAATCGCTGTGCGACAAAAGCCGAAGAATCCGAGAGCAACCCCTGAAGCCCCAGCGATGAGCGTCGTATCGATGTCTCGTCCAAAGCCAAAGTAGGCAATGCCCGCAACAATGGCTCCCGCTCCGATAGAAAGAATTGGAAGGGCTGGCGAGAGGACTCCGAAGTAATAGCCCGGCTCTCGAGCGAATCGAAAGTGACAAACGGGACAAGATTCGAGTGGAAGAAACAGGTCACGAAAGCGTTCAATCTCCAGAGTCTTGGAAAAAAGACGCCCGGTCTTACAAACGGGGCAACGATGTCGAAGGCAAAGGGACATAATCTCGGAAAAAGAAGCCTTATCCTTCACGATGACTTCTTCGGGGTCGCTCCATTGGAAAAGCACTTTGCGCATCGCCCATAGAAGACCACTGAAAGATTTGCTTTAGAAAAACCGTGAACGTCTTTGAGCGCCTCTTCAATTTTGGAAAAGAGCTCTTGGTTTCCGCGGTTAGACTTTCCACACGATTTACAAATGTAGAAGTGATGAACCTTACGATCAAAAACATATTGATAGCGTTTTCCTACCTTGGGAAGATTGATCTCTTGAATGATGTCGAGCTGCTGGAACGTCTCGATGGTTCTGTAGACAGAAGAGCGATCTACGCCCTCGAGCTGCTTGCCCAAGAACTCTTGAATTTCCTGAACGGAAATTTGCCGAGACTTGTTGTCCAAAATGAACTGCAAGAGAATGCGACGAGCGGGCGTGATCCGCATCTTATTCGATTTCAAAACTGCGAGTAGGTCTTTGTGCGTTTTCATTCTCTTGTGGTCGCAATTTACCTTAATTCATGGATGGTTTCACTCGATCTTTTTCAACACTGATTTGATCATTTCTGTTTTGACCCACAACTCCAAAAAATCCGACCCAATCTGCTCTTTTTTAACCTTCCTAAAGCCCATAGGGATATCGCCACCAAAGCCGTGGTAGGTAGCCACCCTGGTTCCCACCCTTGCGGAGCGGAGCTTGGTTCTCACTGCTTCCACATAGCGACTATGCTTATCAAGGCCGAAAGAAACAGTGTCGTCGATTCGGATGGATTTGAGCTTGTTTTCATAGAACGGATTGAAAAAGTAGAACGAATCAAAAAAATCCCAATCAAGATCGACCATATTGCCTTGAATAAATGAGGTTCGCTTTGCTCCGAGGTCAGTCGCAGCAGTACGCGCGATCTCTATTAGGTGGGGCCTTTGTTCAACTCCAACGAATGTGCCTGGGCTAGTCAACGCCGCAACAGTGCAGAACTTCCCGCATCCAGAGCCAACATCTAATATTCGTGTCTTTGAAGAGCACTCCAATAGCTCTGCTGCACGAATTGCCACTTCAACAGGAGTCCAATGGGTATCAGATAGGTTTCTAGCAAATGTGGGATAGACCTGATCGAAACGGAAATCCGTAACTTTTCGTCCCTCACGCAAGTCTTCTGAAACGCTTTTGATTCTTTCGGCTTGTTTCTCTTTGGGACTCAGTTTCCTGGTCAGTGATTCAATGTCTCTTTCTATTTCAGAAATGAGTGTGAGGCTATCAATCGATTTGTTCTTTTGTTTCATCATAAGCTCGTTTGTTATTACATATACTTGCTATTGCAACTTGTCGCAATAACTGATACCTGTCGAACGAGTGATTTGCTCGGAATGGATTGGAAAAATACGTGGGGACTGCAAGCATTGGATCAGAGAAACCGCTTGTCGTATTGGTTCATCATCCATCACTGTTTCGTCTCTGGATGGAAAGACGCATCGAGAAAAATTTCCGTCTTTGCGTATTTTCTGGTGCAGAAGAGGCTCTCGCATTTATCCGTTCCACACCAAGTCTCGGTGCGGTCGTCACCGATCTCGACTTTGGATCTGCGGGCTCTAAGGGGACAAGTATCGCCCGAAAGGTCAGGCGGCGGTTCGGGCATGCTCCAGTTTTTTTATTCGCAGTAGATGATAAGAATGACCCAAGAGTTCTTCTTCTTAGAAACCTTGGCAGGATTTACTTTTTATCGATGCTCGGTGCTCTGTTTATTGAACGCCAAATAAAAAAGGCCCTGCAAGAAAAATGATATCTCGAACGTCCATTTTGGGGCCATCTAGGTACTAATAAATTCGAAGCACTTTACGACGTTAGGTATCGGCATCCATTTTGCTTCGAATTTAACTTCCGTTTAGGCATCTGGGGGCGTCATCTTGCCCTTCACTCGATCAGCAAATACCTTCTGTATGCGACTGTCATCGTCTTCATCGTAAAGCTCTCCCCAAATCTCTTCAGAAATATCTTCGAGAGTGACAATTCCAATCGGCGGTTCTTTTCCAGTCATCACGACTGCCATGTGGTTCTTGTTCTTTTGCATGAGACGAAAAACCGTTAACGCGGCATCTTGCGGTTGGACAACAAGAATTGGGCGCACACCGCTTCTCCATTCCTTGTTCCCCGCCTCGCGCAGAGCGAGACATTCCTTGGTGTGAAGAACACCGATTACCACGCCATTTTCATCCGCAACTGGAAGCCGTGTATGCCCCGATGCAAAAATCATGGTAACGACCGCTTCCATCGAGTCCGAAGTCTTGACGTGATTTACAGTTTCCCAAGGAACTAGAATATCTTTGAGCCTTCGGCGCTCGATATGCGCGAGGTTGAGAATTGCCTGCTGGTGATGCGGCGGAAGGGCGTCGAGTTCAACGGTCATTTCGGGTGAAGGTGTGGCCGGTTTTGAACGAACGAACCTAAGAACTTGCTTTGTCGACCACTCCAGGAGTCCGACAGCGGGGGCTAGGATACGATCGGCAATGAAGAGCCAACGTGCACCCCAAAGAGTGATCTTGAGAGGATTTTTAAGCGCGATACTTTTTGGAGTTAGTTCACCCACGACGACGTTGAAATAAGTCAGCGGTAACACAACGAGCAGAATCGATAAAAACTCTGCGGTATGTTCACTCAAACCGTATTGAGCTCGGAAAAATGGTTCGATGGATTCAGAAGCCCCAGCACCTCCAACAGCGCTGGAGAGGACGCCGACAAGAGTGATGCCAATTTGGATTATTGAAAGAGTCCTCTCGGGTTTTTCTCGGAGAGTGAGAAGTCGTTGGGAATTCTTACACCCTTCCTTGGCGAGTTTTCGGAGCGCACCCTTTGAAACGGTAACGAAGGCCATTTCATAAGCAGCTAAAAGTGCGTTGAGTATAAGACAGGTAACAATGACAACGATTTCTTCCATATTTTGTCGAAACTATTCCTCCATGTAAATGCACCTATCCCTCGACGGATCTGTCGCTCGAAATCCGATTCGTTGGGTTTCAGGATTTTTTCGAAGTTCCAGAGGTGGGCGAAGTCGGCAGAAGGCTTTCGTCTTTCAGGCCAAGAGCCGAAAGATAGCCATTCATGAAGCTTTCAGACAGTGACTTGACCAGGCACTCTACTGTGGCGGCAGCGTCTTTGGTCTTAAGAGATTCGTCGATATCGACTTGAACCAAATCTTTTTCGGTCAAATAGACTCTGACGAGATTTCCAACTTCTTCGTTGCCAATAAATTTTGCTGCGAAACCGTTTGTAAACGGAGCAATAACTTCAGCGTTTTCTTCTTTTTTGAGCAAGCGGCGGCGTTGCTTTGCGCGCTCAATGATCTCCCACTCTTCGCGCAGAATCCGATCTTCATGGGACTTCATTTCACCAGCCGTCTTAAACGGTGTGTTCTTCAGTCGAAGCAAGGTCGTATTGGTGGTGGTCATATTTCGCTTAGGCAACTTGTCTCCAATGGCTAAACAGTATCTGAGTCCGCTTCTTTCGGCAATAATTTTCCTAAATTTATCTAAATTTTGCTAAATATTGTTGCTATGGGTATTAAATATTGCTAAATATACCTAAAATAGACTAAATAAATGTGAATATTGATGAATATATAGTAATGGCGCTAAATTTACGGATCCCCATAGAAAGGAGGTTTTATGAGCGAAGTAGTCCAGTTTTCCGAGTTTCAATCCAAATCACCTCGTCCAAAGTCCCCCCTGACATCCACTTCACCCACTCCAGTTGAACCTCTTTTCGGAACTCTTGAAAGATCCATCCGCAGAATTCGCGCTGAAATGCTTTCTGAGGAATGCAGTCCCGAGCACAGGTGGCTCCGAAGCGTTCGTCCATACCGACAAAAATTCTGCAAGCTCACCCGAGAGTTCAGTGGGCATTCGCTGGAGGAGATGTGTGAAGGCTTGAATCAGCATCCCGACATTCTAAAATTAAAACCTTACCCCAGCTTCAACAGCTTCTATCCAATCACTCCAGACTTCATTTCAAATCTTGAAAACGACATCGGAAAAATTTTTGAATACTGCGCCCAAGGTTTTGCTTTCGGGGGGATTGGTGTTCCGACCGAAGAAATCGCCAAGACCATCGCTGATATTTGTGAAGCAAAAAGGGAATACAAAAGATTTGAGCAATGGTGTTTCGAATTCCGTTTTGGCAAGGCCGCGGAGACCTGGATATGATTCGCGCACCAAAGGTTTTGATTGTTGAGGATGACGAGAGCATTCGGTGCCTTCTAAGAGATTATCTGAGTAGCTCCCTTGGCGTTGAAGTCATCTGCGCCAGTTGTGTTTCCGAAGGAAAATGCAGGTTCACTCAGAACCATGTGGATCTTGTGATTTGCGACCAAAACATGGGAGATGGAGTCGGCACCGAAATGCTTCGGTTCATTCGTGAACGCGATCAGAGGATCCCTTTTATTCTCTATACGGGGCAGCTTAGAAGCGACCTTCCCGAAGTTGGACCACTTACTTGGAATTATGTTCATAAACCCGAAGTCACTAAATTACTGGATTTGGTTGGGATGCAGTTAGGCGGTCTATATGGACGCAAATAAGAACGCACCCACCGTCCTTGTGGTCGATAAATTTCACGGGATTAGTTTTGTGATCGAAGGTGCGCTTAAAGCTACTCACGCGAAATACATTTTTTCCAATTCTGTAAGAGAAGCCATGACCGCGTTTGACGGAACCGAAATATCTCTGGTGATTTCGGGTTACTACTTGAACGACGGCACGGGCCTAGATGTGCTGAAATACATTCGCCAGCTAAAGAAGGAAAAAGAAGTCCCTTTCGTTCTCTACACAAACCTTCTTCAGCATGAGGTTCCGCACGTTTCTTACCTCTCATTTCACTACGTTCACAAATCCAAATTCAAAGAGCTTGCACAAGTCGTCACCAGTATTCTCGAAGGCTCGTCAATGAAAGGTGTTTCGTGAGGTAAAAATGGAGCATTCGATGTCAAAAAAAATAGATCCCTATGAACTCATCAAACGATGGGACAAAATCAGAGACGGAATAGTCGCTGACGGCAGCGTTGGATTGGCGATGTGCGCACTCTCGCTTCATGATATTTTCATGAATTCCGACACGGAGACTCGACGATATTCGCGTCATTTTTTTCAGGAAGGTCGCCTTCGAGCTATCGCAGAACTTTATAAGGGCATGCTTCACGGTGAGTTTTTGGTTTTCTATCCCGACGGGAGCCTATGGATGCGAGGGGCTTATCGGAATAACTCTCTGGTGTCGGATTCAATGGTGATCTTCATGCCCGATGGCACTGAAGCAAAACGAGAACGCAAAAATAACGTCCTGCCGTTCCGACCTAAGAACGCTTAGATAAAAGTTTTGACTTGGCTTCTCTCTCGAATGACTCCGAATCAAGGTGCTCGAAATACGAAGGATCAAAGTGGGGGCACCAAAAAGATCCCAGGCGCACCGCCAGGGCTTGAATGGAATTCTTTGAATCCGCCACTCGATCTCGAACCACTTCTTGCGTAAATCCTTGAAGCATTCGACATGGAATCAGATGACGGTTGGCTTCTTTTCCAAGTCGGACGGATGAAAGGTCACGATATACGAAATGGCAGTGGGCCTTTTGGTCTGCAAGCTCGAGGCTGTTTAGATAGCACTTCAAAACTTCCACGACGTTGTAGTGGCGCTCGAGCACTCTGCCTCGTGCAAAAATTCTCGTATGTTTCCAGTTCTTGACAGTTTCCAGCACCATCGTTGCGTAGGATGCTTGAGTTTTGTCGAGGCCGAATACTGCGCAGTGAAAGAGTTTATCGCCAATAGTAACTTCGCCGTAAGCGGTGGCATTCTTGGCGTGTGCGACTGTCACTGCATAAGAGCGCGAAGATGACTTGGGAAACGCTACGCCGATCAAATTTTGAGTAGAGGCTTCTTGCGAATCAATAAGGCTGGTGATTCGCGCGGGTGCATTCATTTCTTGCTGCCCTTTTCCTGCTCCTGCAGTTCTTTGAGGAGTGTCTTGCGGATCAATGCATAGTCCGCACCTTCATCAACGAGTTTGTAGAAATCACCGCTGAATCCCGGATCTCGGAGAAGACGGTTGAAGAATGCCTGGAGCTTATCTTTCGGTGCTTCTCGAACGACGACTTCTTCTGCTCCCGCCGCCTGCAAAGCGGAAAGTACAGGGCCAATTTTTTCAGTAATTTGAGCGAGGAGCTTGGCGTTTCCTTCGTGAATTTCATTTCGAATCACATCTGGAAGTTCGACCTTCTCAATATGAACCCGCGGCTCGGGGATTTCTTTGGTTGCAAATAAGTCGGCAACGGTCACTCCAAAAACATCGGCGATATCGTCAAGGGTATCCACTGAAGGGGTATTCTTTCCAATAAACCAATTGCTCACATTGGAGGTTGCCACCTTCAATTTTCTCGCAAGATCAGCCTGACTCCAGTCTGCCTTCTCAAGCAACCCCTTCAGGTTATTTATTAGTATTTTCGAACCTTTAGCCACCAAGTACCCCGTTAGCAAAGATACTTATGGACTCATGTAAGTAATCTTGCTATCAATATTGAACTATGAAGTTTGCTATCAAAAAACAAATCATCCGTGAGCGCATGAAGGTCAAAAAGATTCCTCGTCCTGAAGACCTCGCGTGCCACGCCGGAATAGCCTACGCAACAGCTCTCAAGGCTTTCAAGGGTGAAAGCGTTTCGGCGACCGTCTTTAAGGCAATAATCCGAGTCTTAGATTTACAGGAAAATGACCTACTTGTGAACGGTCAACTGTCAATCTCTCCACATTCGGCCCGCAGCAACGGGGCGCGCCCATGATCCGCTGCGACTATTGTAAGCAGCCCACCCAGCTCGTCTCCGGTTTAAAAATCTATCCTCACAGACCTGACCTGAAAGGTCTCCGATTTTGGAGCTGCGATCCATGCGGGGCCTATGTCGGGTGTCACAAAACCAGTCCGAAGCATGCCCCCTTGGGCCGCTTGGCAAACGCCGAACTCAGAGCCTGGAAGCAGCGTGCTCACTCCAACTTCGATCCACTCTGGCAGTCCGGCCGGATGAGGCGGCGTGAAGCCTATCAGTGGCTCGCGCGCGAAATGAAGATCGATTTCAAATCTTGTCACATCGGCAAGTTCAACGTCCAGCAGTGCAAGGACGTTGTTCAAATCGTAGCCGCTTTGTCGGCGAAAGGAGAAAGCACATGAACGCAGTACAGGTTCAGCTCACCCAGGGAACGCCGGAATGGAATGCATGGCGACTACAAGGAATCGGAGGCTCAGACGCTCCGGTCATCGATGGATCGAGTCCATATCGAACGCTCCGAGAACTTTTTTTCGAGAAAACAGGAAAAGGTTCTTCGGGCGAAGAAGACGAATCAAAAGAATTCATCTTTGCCAAGGGTCACAAGACGGAAGCTCTGATCCGAAAGCAATTTCAGGATCGCTTGGGCGTAGAGATCAAACCCATTTGTTTTCAGCACAGCAAACACGGATACCTACGCGCTTCGCTCGACGGATTCGATTCCTCTCACGGAGTTTTGGAAGCAAAGCTTGTCGGCAAAGAGGTTTTGGAAAAGGCCTCCACCGAAGGTGAGATTCCAACATTTCATTACACACAGATGCAGCACCAATTTCTCGTAAGTGGTGCCGACATCGGAAACTGGTTCGGCCACGACGGAAAGAAAACTGGAATCGTAGTCCCGATTCGCGCCGACATCGAATTCATCAAGCGCCTCGAAGAGCAAGAACACCGCTTTTGGGATGATGTGATGAACGGAAAAATCCCGGCGCTTTCCGATCGTGACTATCTCATCCCCGAAGATCAGCGCCTCCTAATTGAACTCCGCGATGCCAAAGAACTCGCTGAAAATGCCCAGACTCAATACGAAGCCCTGCGCGCGCAGGCAGTTCAATTCTACAAGCACCCGAAAATCGCCGGAGCTGGGCTCAAGATTTTCCGAGTCACGCGCCAAGGCTCGCTCGATTTGATGGCGGTGCCAGAAATTGCGGCCGCCATAGATGGAGCGCGAGGAACACTGACGCCCGAGTATCTCGAAGGCTTCAGGAAAAAAGGTTCTGAGTCTTGGACTGTCAGAATCGATACCAAATAGGAGGATCCATGAATAGCACCGATGTAATCGAATATCCCCAGCAGAGTAGCTCGTCTCCGTTCATGCCTGTTACCAAGCATGACGTCACGGCGATGAAAAAGCAGCGTGCGCTCCTCAAAGAGTTCATTTCTTCGCAGATGAAGGAAGCGAATTTCAAGGATCAATATGCAGGAAACTACGGCGAGGGAGACTATGGCGTCATCCCTGGCACGAAGAAGAAAACGCTCCTCAAGCCCGGAGCCGAAAAGCTTTTAAAGCTATTCGGCCTTGGCGCTCGAGTGCGGCTCGCCGACAAAACCATTGAGAAGGAATCCAACTTTGCGATCTTCATCTATCGAGCGGAAGTTTATCACTTACGCTCGAACGTGATCGTTGCCGAGTGCGAAGGAAGCGCCAATTCACAAGAGGTTAAGTACAAGGAGCGCACCGTTTGGAGAAAGAAAAAACTCCCGAACGGCAAAGAGGTCAGCGAATCCACCAAAGAAGAGACGCCAATTTTCGATGTGCTCAACACGCTCATGAAGATGGCTCAGAAGCGAGCCATGATCGGCGCGACTATCACCGCTACCGCGGCGTCTGATTACTTCACTCAAGACATGGAGCCCGATGAGGATCCGGCAGCAACACAAGCTAAGGATGCCGCTTCCAATGAGAGCAGAAAACAGGAACCGCAAGTACCAACGCCAGAAGGCAACGGTGAAGGTGCACCTCCAAGCTGTTGCGGGAAACCCATGATGGTCTCGAAGTATCCAGACCGCGAGACTGGTGAATTTCCGTACTACTGCATGAAGTGCAAGAAGAAGGAGCCGAGCGGAATTACCTCGAAGTAGAAAATGGAAACGAGACCCGATGTTGGGTCTCGGTAACTGAGCCCGGAATATTTTCTGGAAGCTCGCCCGAACGCACCGGGAAGAGCGACGACGAATCAAAACGTCGTCCAAGTGTCGCGCACGCGCGCGTTGCTTGTGAAGGAAAAGGAGTCCTCGAATGGAAGAGGAGCAGCTCACGGGCGAAGAGTTTAAAGATTTGGTCGATGTTTTTAGAATTTTAAGAAGGTGGCGGGACGAAAACAACCAGCTTCTTTCGGCTGAAGAACCAGCCGAGGAAAAAGAAACGGAGGATTACCTATGAGCCAAGCACTTCAGGTCGACTCGAGCGAACGGATACGCCGTAGTTCGAGAGTTAGTTATGGCGATATATCCGCGCCCGAGTGGATTGGAGAAAATCGACAGGCAATTGCGATCATTCGAAAAAGCTCCGATGAACAGTCCAGCATTTCCCATGAAACTCAGGAAACTGAGATCATGAATTACTGCAAACAGCATGGGCTTTATCTTGAGCAGAAAAATATTTTCCGCATCACTGAGAGCGCCAAAGACTCTGAGCACCGCAGGAAGTATAACGCCGCCATCGATACTGCTTTAAATCGTAATCTTCGCCACGTCCTATTTTACATGTACGATCGCGAAGCCCGCAATCTCACCGATGCGGAGAAAAACGCGAAACTGGTGAAAGCCGACCTGCTATGTCTTCACTACGTCCGCGAACAAAAAGTTCTTCACAAGGCATCGCCGAGCTCCGACTTTTTCATGCGCAATATCCATGTCGTAATGAATACGCAATTTATCGAGAATTTGCGCGTAAAAGTCGTTGATGGAATGAAGCAAAAAGCGGCAATGGGTTGGTATCCCAGCAACAATGTGCCCCTCGGATATGCAACGAAGAAAATGACCGACGAGAATGGAAGAGCCCTAAAAAGAGGCACTACTGTCGATCTTCATCCCGACGAGAAAATTAGAAAATGGGTTTTGCGCGAATTCGAACTCAGAGCGAAAGGCTACTCGTATCGCGACATCAGGCAGGCCATTATCGATGAGGGATTTATTTCCCCAGAGAAGGTTTTTAAATATCGAATCGGTGCAATTGAGAAGCGACTCAAAAATATCTTCTACACCGGGCGATTCCTATGGCGCGAAATAGAATACCAAGGAAAGCATCCGATCCTTGTGCCGTCTTCGCTCTTTGCGGCCGCCCAACGCGTCGGTCGCGGGCATTTCAAGAAGCGTGATTTCGGCCCCGAGCACGGGCTATTTGCCGATGGATTTCTCCACTGCGGCGAATGCGGGTGTCGGGTCATCTACGATCCAAAAAAGAAGGTTGCAAGAACAACTGGCAAGGTGACGATTTTTCATTACTACCATTGCACGAATGGACGGATGCGGCACACGTCACAGGCCGGGATGAATATCAGCGAGCAGCGGATTTGGGAGCAATTGGAGCACGCCATAAACGCGATCAGCATCACTCCGAAACTTGCGAAGGACATCGCTGATGCGCTCAATGAAGGGCAGAAAAAAGTGGTCGCAAGTAACGCGCGCAAAACTGCAAAACTGAAAGACGCCATCAAGCAACTTGAAGCACGCGAGGATCTTGCTTACGATAATATGGAACGTGGAAATATCGACGCCGAGGCTTATCAGCGACAAGTGAAACGCTTTCGCGATGAGAGACGTGATTTGAATTTTGCGATTCAGCGGTCGCAAGCCGAAGTGAACGGCGGATTTCGCGAAACTGCGCTAACTACTCTCGAACTTTGTAAGGAGGCGAAAACACTATATAAAACGCGATCACTGAGTGAACGGGCTGATTTACTAAAAAGGCTGGTCTCGAACCCGCGACAAAACGGCCTAAGTATAGAATTTGATTTAAAGAAACCTTTTGGCGTCCTTGCCAAAATAAACAAAATTGAAAATTGGTGCGGGTGAGAGGACTTGAACCTCCACGCCTCGCGGCACACGACCCTGAATCGTGCGTGTCTGCCATTCCACCACACCCGCGCACCAGTGATAGAAATGCCTCTATAACTTAAAGAACTCCCTTTGGATAGCCTATTGTCGCAATAAAATTGCATTCGTTACGTGGCTGACCTAATAAAGGCCCTACACGATTCGTCTCAGGGAGGTAAAAATGAATTGGAAATCAACTGCATTTTCTTGGGCGCTTGTCTTTTCTCTTAGTTTTTTAGTCGCTGCTTGCGGCAGTGAATCTTTAGATACCAGCTCCTATCAATTAAATGGAACAAGCTATACCACGATTGACGGGGCCGCTCTTCAACATCAAAGCTCCAGTGTCAGCGGCAATGGGAGCGTCGTTATTATTTCGCCCCTTTCAGGAATCCCATCTAATAATAGTTACTCTCTTGAATTTACACTCGCTGAGAGTGGTAGTCTCACCTTAGTAACAAACTCAAATCAGCAACTTAAAAACGGCCTCAACATCACCTTCTCGCGAAACGATAAGACTCTCACTGGAGTCACACAGGTTGGAAACTCCATCAGTACCTTATTCACATTAGCTGATATTGATGCCTCTGGTAAAATTCAGCTACAGATTGACGTCCATAATAATGAAAGTCCAGCACACATCCTGATCTGGACAGGATCCGATTTTGAAGAAGCTGCTACAGTTTATAATTCTGAAGATCCCGGACTTGCTACTGCAGGTAATGGTGCCGGAACTCTGTGGGGCTTCATTCTTTCAAACGCAACAGTAACAAGTGCGACAGTAGGAACACCTAAATTTACCGAAGGTTCATAATAAAAAGGGACGCTTCATGAATCGGTTTTTGAACTCACGCTGGGCTGTTGCTCTTTTATTTTTTCTAAATTTTCATCTCCAGATAACCCACGCAGACACTGGAATGAATTCAACCGGTCTACAACAAGCTGCCTCGATTGATCTTGTTGGCAAAGCAGGACAAGGCCTAGACGGAACTTCTGATCGATTTCTTCCGAGAGAAGCCGAAGTTTTGTTTTTTTCGCCCACAGATCCTATTTTCGATGGAATGCTCAACCTTGCTGCACATCAAGAGACAGGGGTTGCGACTTTTGAAATTCATGAAGCTTATTTAGGATCTTCACGTCTCATTCCACGCATACGATTCAGAGTAGGCCAATATTTCTTAGCTATTGGCAGACTCAATCAATTCCACCGCCATGATTGGCCTTTTATTTCTGCCCCAAAAGTTCAAAAAGATTTTTTTCATGAAGAGGGTCTTCTCGATAGCGGAGCTGAATTCAATTGGATCACGCCACTCCCTTTCTACCTGGAACTTACAGCCGGAGTCAGTAATGGATGGATTTTTGGACACACTCATAATGAAGGACAAGCACCCCTAATTCCCACTCATTATTTAAGGGGAGCCACTTACACATCGCTACCTTGGGATGGTGGAGTTCAAACAGGTTTGACTTATCTAAGTCGAAAAGAAATACAGGGAACACAGATGACCTATTGGGGCCTCGACCTCACTGCTAAATGGCGCGAGTCACAAGTTTTGAGGACATTACTGCAATCTGAGGCTTGGTTAAGAATCCAAACTCCACCTGGAAATCCGAACGAAACTACTCTGGGTGCCTATGTATTTCCACAATATGGCTTTGATTCACGCTGGTATTTCGGAATTAGAGGGGACTACTGGAGCGTGCTCACCTTGAAAGATGCTTTAGATCGTAAGGTTTTCAATGTGGACTACTCTATTGTTCCGACGCTCACCTTTAAGACTAGCGAGTTCACCACATTTAAAGCTGCTTATACCTTTCAAAAATCAACTCAAGAAACTCAAATCCTTAGCACTTCACGAACCTTTCAAATACAAACTGTATTTAACTTAGGTGCTCATCCGGCTCATGATTTTTAACAAAGGATTATTCAATGAGAAAAAATAGCTTTATTTCTGCTCTTTTTATTTCATTTCTTTTTATCGCGCCTACAGCTCAAGCAGCAATCAGAGTAGTCACTACGATTCCAGACCTTGCTTGGGCAGTACGCGAAATCGGCGGAAATCAAGTAGAGGTTCACTCTCTTCTCAAGGGAACAGAAAATCCGCATTTTGCTGACGCTGTTCCGGAATTTATTAGATTGGTTGCGGATGCAGACCTGGTTTGCTTGGTTGGCTTAGAACTCGAAGTAGGATGGCTTCCTAAAGTCCTGAGTCGTTCTGGCAATAGTCAAGTTCAACCCAATGGGAAAGGTTATTGCGACTTAGGAACCAAAGTGGATGCACTCGAAAAACCAGCCGGCCAAGTAGATCGCTCGATGGGCGATGTCCATCCTTTTGGAAATCCTCATTATTGGCTCAGCCCTGTCGCCTTTGGTAAAGCTGCACAAGTTATTGCCGATAAATTAAGCGAATTAGATCCGGCCCATGCAGCCACCTATTCTGTCGGTTATAAGAACTTTCTATCCAAAATGAATAAAACTAAAACGCATAATCAGGAGAGACTTTCGGCATTTCTCACTAAAAACACTGGACCCCATTACATTGAATATCACCGAGAATTTAGCTATCTAGCAGACACTTATGGCCTGAAATCTGCGAGCAGCATCGAAGAAAAGCCAGGCATGCCTCCATCTGCTGGTCAAATTACTCAGGTTGCGCTGTCCTCAAAAAAATCGAACTTGTTCTTTGCATTGACCGCAGAATATCATTCTAAAAATGTGATGAATAAATTCCAGGAAATTTCTGGGATCGCTGTTGTCACGGTTCCAACCATGGTGCATACCTCTGGACCCATCAAAAACTATGTTGAGCTCCAAGATTCGATTATTGACTCAATCGTTAAGGCCATTGGCTTAACGACTACACAGAAGAAGTAACACAGTAAAAATAGGAGAATCTATTTGCTAATCGAAGCACAAGACCTGAGCTATGGACGAGTGAGAGGAGGACGCATTCTTGCCGAGAATGTCACCTTCAACCTACCCTCAGGAGGATTGCTTTTAGTTACGGGGCCTAATGGGTCAGGCAAGTCCACTCTTCTTCGAGTCCTTCAAGGGCAATCACCTGTTTTTTCGGGTAAGCTCAAGATCAACGTTCGTCGATCTGAAGTTGGCATAATGCCTCAGATGGTCAATCCAGGGTTTCACTTACCCATTACACTAGGGGACGTGATTCAGTTTTCGACTCATCGTCGACTAGGTCGAGGGGTAAATTGGGACAAAGTATTTTCGTATGGCCTAATTGATTCTTCTCATCTTGGGCTTGCTTGGAATACAGCAAGCGGAGGCGAAAGAAAAAGAACACTTCTCACTCGAATTTTACTTCAAGAGCCATCACTTCTTTTATTAGATGAACCGATGAATCACCTGGACGCAGACAGTTCAATGCGTGTCGAAAAAGTGATTGCCCAATACTTGAACAAAAACTCCACAAGAAAACGCGGCGTCATCTTAATCTCACATTCGCGACTTAAGTCCAAGGATTTATTACAAACCCCAATCGTCAACTTGCAGTTTAAATCGAGCCTATTAAACGAAGACGTCGATTCGGAGATCATGACATGAGCGAGATTTTTTCACTCTATCGCTGGACCCTTATCGCAGGATCTATTCACGCCACCTGTCTGGCCATTTTGGGTTGCCATTTAGCAGGTCGAGATCGAGCCATGCAAACCGTTTGCTTAAGCCAAGGTGCCATGCTCGGTGTTTTATTCGCTATTGGGATCAGTCTATTACTTGGAATTGAAATCACTGGCAATCATAGCGAACTTCAGGCTCATTTGATTCCACTTTTTGCTTCAATGGCTTGTTCTGCCCTGGTCTTTTTTCTCACTCAAAAGCTAAGCGCAAAAAGATCAGTTTCTAAAAATACCCTTTTTGCAAGCATCTTTGCTGTTCTTTTGGCTTTGAGCTATTTTGTCACTGGAATTTTTCCTGGCCTCGAGAGCCATATGGCTCAAGCGTATTTTGGTGACTTAGCAACCGCAACCCAAACCGATTCGATCTTAATTCTGATCCTCAGCTCTTTGGCTCTATTTGTACTCACTCGTTACTGGAAACCTATTTCAAACCGTACTTTTGAATTAGCCGTTTTTGGTGAAACCGCTCTTTCATCTAATAGTCGGCGCTGGAACTGGGTTTTTGATCTACTCACCCTTCTCACTTTGAGTCTTTCAGTACAGTTTGTAGGGTTTCTATTTACGATTTCTTGTCTTTTTCTACCTACAACTGTCATGGGTACCTCTCGCTCCCAAGGAATCATCAAACACTTCTCTATTTGCAGTGTAATCGCTGCGCTAGGTGCGGGAGGAGGCTTTAGCCTGTCTCTTTTCTTTACCCGGCTTTCAACAGTTCCATCTGTTGTTTTAACAATGCTCGCTTTAGCCCTCATCGCTAGAGCAATGGACCGCTAAGCTTCCGACCTGTTTTTTCTTGCTCGAGCATTTTCTTGATGACAAAATATAAAAAACCACGGGTTCTAAAAGAGGTTGAGCAACTCAATGAAGCTAGACCTAAAATTCAAAATTGGGGTGATTGCGACTGCACTAGGGGGCATTTTCTGCACGTTTGAGATTGCACGTGCCAACGCCATACGTATTGCCGACTGCGTAAATGACTTTTCTTTTTTAAATGGAAAAAATATCTCGACCTCGCGATATCCCAGCGGAAAAACTTCAATTAAAAAATGGTTGAGTGAATTAGATCCAAACTCAATTAAAGATTTTATTCCTGGCCCCTCAAGAATGGCCTTAAACGATACGGCAATATCAAATCCCGCTCTCAAAAAACTACTGACTAAATTCACCAGTCGAGTCAACCTTGAACATGGCGCTATGTTCGCCATTTCCGATAGCCTATCAGTATTAGAGAAAGAGCTAAACAAGCTCTCGAGCGACCTCAACAAGGAACCCCTGATCATCCAACAGGCATTTCAAGCGATGCTCAGTGGTAAGGCCCGACCCGTTCAAATTAATATTCCCGAATCTGATAAAATTATTTTCCAATCCGCATTAGAACGCTATCAAATCGCTAATCAGAAATACTTATTCAATCTCAAAGAAAACATAAGCATCAACACTCAATACGAAGACAACTTCGATCGACGACTTTTGCTTCGCGCAAGAGAAAAAGGCACGGAGATGGGCCGCGCCATCCAATATCAGACTTCTGTATATTATCAACAGTTTCTAAGCATTCAAAAGAAGACGGCTGAAAGTGTTGAACTTTTTAGAGAGATCTCTAAAAACAACGCTATTATCGAAGAAATAGTGATCGCTAACTTCATGCCTAATGCAACTAAATTCGAGAAGCATCTTATCGATCATGATGCGTCCCAAAAGAGTCTTGAAGAAATAATTAAGTCGTTAAGCTACCCAATGAATACCAAGACTCAGGAACAAAATATCAAGGCAACTAAGACTACCTTAGATAATTGGTTAAATGATCAAATCAGAGTAGAAGACATGAGTAATTACGGAAAGGGCCTTGCCTCAAAAAATCCTGAGGTTTATTTTGCAATTAAACAGGGTGCTACCTTGAAAAACTCAGTGACTCTCAGACAACGCTGGGAAAAATATCAGACTGAATATAAGTCAGTTCAAGAATTTTTGCTCCAATCCCTAAATAGCGACAAAATCCTGCCTAGTAACCCATCAGTTCGCAAGTAGCTACAATTACCTCAGTAGTGATTGTGAATTTATTTAAGTATATTACCTAAACGACCGATAAAATCAAAAGGATGCATATGAAACAACCTTCTCTTCAAATTCGTCTAGCAATTGCAATGGGATTCCTATTCTGTACTTTGAGCCAAGCCGCCACCGGCGCAGCTGCTCCGACTTCAAAGGATGCGGGGGTAAAAAATTTTTCCTCAGCTCCAGATAAGTCCACTCAAGGTAGATTACAAAAAGAAACTGTGGAACTCCAAAAAATCAGGAAAGCAGCCGCTGTTCTAGTCAAGAAAGAAGCCGAAGAGCTAAGAAAAATCCATGCGACCGGTGGGAAGGTTAATAAAAAAGAAACAGAAATTCTTAAAAAACTTAGAAGTGAGACAGCTACATTGGCCCAACAAGAGTCAGAGGTCATCGATAAAATCAATAAAGACGCTGCTCTTTTACTGAACCACGCTCTTCCTACTGATGTACCTACTTCTCCATCTGCTCCTAACGTCAAATTAAAAAAATAGGGTTTAAAAGGAGGATTAAAAGCGAACATACTACATCACTGCTAAATAATTAAAATGATCTATAGAACTAAAACTACTCAATTAAGAAAGATAATAACAATGTCCATGATTAAATTCACTACGGTTTTTTCTCTCATTTGCTTAACTTTTTCTTTTTCTGCTTTTGCGGCAGATGACACCACCACTGCAGCTGCAGATGACTCAGCTGCGCTGCCAACTGCACAGGATGCACAGAAGACGAGTGATTGTTTCAAAAAATTAGCAGAAGGTAAGGCTTTTATTCTTGGCAAAGGCGCTGGACCGGAGGCTCGCAATCTAGCTTTAACAGAAGCGCGAGACTGTATTATAAGTTCGACAGTAAAAAATAAGGACCTACCGACAAAGATCGACAAAGATCGACAAAGCTATCGCTGCCAATAAAAAAAGGCAGGAAAATATTAGTAAAGTTGAGAAGATTTTGGAGAGTGCCAGGAATGTAGTGAAGTCGAATAACCTTCAGGAGATGTGCGCGATATACAACGAATTTGCTAACACAGTGAACAATACCGGGACACTAGCCGCACCGTTCGATGGTAATAAACCTGGTTGGCTATCAAATGGGATCACTCCACTCAAAGTAGCAATTGAAAAACAAAACGAAGCTGGTAAGGGTAGCAAATCCTTCAAACCATGTAAATTAACACAAATTAGGTAATCTGCAGCACAGTTAGACTCTCACAGAAGAGGGGGAGCTAGCCTCCCCTCTTCTCGATCCAGAAGCATACGACAGAACGCCGTTCATAATGCGACTTTGACGATTTGAAACCAATAAAAACAGCTTTAAATCTACCTCGCAGTTCCTCCAATGAGGGCGCATAGAAAGCCCCATTAATGACACTTATCGTTTAGCTGATTGAAGGATCCGTCAGTGAAGTAATCGTAATGGTGACTTCAGATGCAGAATCGACAACTCTAAATACACCTAAATCATCTCCTGAGTATCGATCAATAGCATTGCTAATTACCTCTTCAGAAGTCTGCACTTGAGCAACTAATTTTAACTGACCAAAATATCCATTGAGTTTTTTGGCATAACTACACCAACAATATTTATAACTTGCAATACAGGTTCCGTTATCTAATAAACTTCCGAAGATACAGTCTCATCTCCTCTCATTGTTTCTAAGCCATTGGACCCACGCGAAAAATCAACTACGTAACCTTCGGGTCTTTGGTAAAGAAAATCACCAACACGAGGAGACAAGCTAAGAATAGCCTGCTGAGAATACCAAGTTCTGAAATCCTTGCCTTCAACTCGCAATGCACTTTTTCGTGCTAAATTTAATAATAAAAGAAGATTCACTCCTGTCCGGTTCGCGACCCTACCCAGGGAAAGAGAGTTGAGGAGTTGGCGGATATCGTGTGACTCGAGGAAGCTTCCCTAATAGCCTAGAAATAGGCTCTTTTAAAAGTAAGAGCGT